>Ga0129333_10000560_pt1 | contig 30891 bp, 28 predicted proteins | sample CPB6_08_DNA_FD_94474 | JGI IMG/M metagenome (GOLD analysis project Ga0129333, IMG submission 94474) | Freshwater to marine salinity gradient microbial communities from Chesapeake Bay, USA - CPBay_Sum_0.6_0.8_DNA | ecosystem: Environmental > Aquatic > Marine > Coastal | place: USA: Chesapeake... | reverse complement strand
CCACAATCCCTTAACTACCCCGCCTAGATTCGAACTAGGAAAAAGAGATCCAAAGTCTCCTGTGATACCGTTTCACCACGGGGTAACATCTCATCCTCTAGCTAACTTACGCGCTCGTCGCTTCTTTGAACCTAACTTTCTACGACGACCAAATTTACGGTGTGGTGTTTTTCTACTCATAGTTTATCCTATTGTGTTTGATACAAGGGCATACATTGCAATTCCACTTGCAGTGCCTACATTTAATGAACGAACAGATCCATACTGCTTAATATACAGTATGTCGTCGCAGATGTCAAGCATTTCCTGGGGCAGTCCAACCTGTTCTTGTCCAAAAACAAGAATATAATGAATAGTTGAATCCCACATATAAGAATTGATTGGACTTGCCCCAGGAATGTTATCAATACCAATGACTCTAACATCGGTATTAGTATCTCTAATAGACTTGATCTCATCATCAAGTTCAGATAGAGACTTGGTATGCTTGAAGTGAGTGTAATGATGCGTCCCAACAGTACCACGACGGTCGTACTGCTTTGCACCATATAGCACTACCTTCTTAGCAAGGAACGCATTCGCATTACGAATAACCGTAGCAATATTGAAGTCGTTATACAGATTGCTACAAACAACGGTAAAATTGTTCCGCTTTGCATCAAGGTCTGCGATGATCGCTTCATGCTTCCAGTAGTGGTAGTGGTCAATTACATTCCTGCTTTCCATACGCGCATTATACCATATATCTTTACTTTGTCAATCCCCTACGTTTCATTTCCGCGTTGATTTGCTCAAGATGTTTTTCTGACTCAATCATTTTCTTCTTGAACATTTTACGATCTTTATACATCTTATCCATAAGTTCAGGAAGGAATCCACGAACATCTTTACGATAGGTAGTCCCATTCGCAGCAGTAGATAGATTCTTTTTCTTATTGTGTTCAAGTTGCGTCATAGACACAACTCCTGCTTTCAAAATTCCTTCTGGTGAAACAACACCACGAAGACCATCTTCTGTCAATGTCTCGGGTGAGATATTGTATTGCATGATAAGATGTGGGTATAGAGAATTCAAGTCAAAACTCATCACCCAGTTGTATTTTCCTGGAACTGGTTCCTTGACATAAGCACCAGCATATTGTTCATCCTTTCTACCTTTGCGCTTAGGAGGAATCACAATACCACGATCATCAAGATACTTGTAGATAATAACATCCCATGTTCGTACCTGTGAGAATACATCACTGAAGTTTACTCCTGCTGAATATGCAAGAGCAATTGCCAGTTCAATTAGTTTAAGTTTCTCTTCCAGTTTCTGTACAAGTTCAACATCTCGAATGTTATACTCAACAAACTTCTGAAAATCTTTGCGATAGAACTCAGTGATGTTATCATATTCAGAATAAGAAAGTTTACGCTCACCAAGTTCAACATATGCAATATGATTTAACGCATATGATTCTTGATTGACATATGTAAATGTCTGATAAACCTCGTAGTAGTCGAGCATTGCTATGCCGACTAGATCATAACAAATTTCTTCCTTGCCCGTGTGTCGAGTGATATAGCGATCCTTGATCTTGTTCCACGGAGATAACTTCTTGGCAAACTTAAATCCAAATAGTTTCTTGATTCGATTGATAAGATACGGAAAGTCAAAGAACCGAATGTTCCACCCAGAGACAACATCGGGATAATTTGCTGCAAAGTATTCCACAAATGTCTTGAGGAGTTCTTCTTCATCAGTGAACTCAAATACTCGCACATCCTGGTTTGTCTTAAACTTACCAAGACAGAATGTTGCTTTTCCAGTGCGTGTAGAAGAAACAGTTATGACATTGATCTTTTCCTCTGGGTTCTCAATTTGAGGCCATCCTGCTTCGGATTGTGTCTCAATGTCGATGTACATGATATCGATCTTCGAGAAGTCATAGGAAAGATCACTGCCATATTTTTGATGAATGAATTGATATTCTGATTGAATATCGCCATGAATATCAAAGTTCTTGACATCAGAATAACTCTTTATGAATTCCTTGTAGGAATCATAAGAGTCAAATTTCATCTCTGCAAGATATTCACCAGTGATTGATTTATAATCTGTCTTTGTTTTTGATGGCAAATATACAGATGGTGTAAATTCTTGTGACAGATATTTTCGTGACCCATCTGGTTGAATTTCAGTATAAAGCATAGACTGAAAATCATAAAAAACATTTGTGTAAAATTTCATTGTTCATTTTCCAGACAACAGTTATCATAGCACGGGGGTTCTATTATAACAGGAGGATCGACCTTTGTAAAGTCATTTGCTTTTATAAAACTTTGATGGTCATCAAACTTTTCACCATTTTTATATTGCCCACGAAGATAATCTCGTTCTCCTTTATTCCCATTTGTAGCGAGAGTTGAATTATAAACTTTTCTTGACTCAGACCATTCGGTAAACTTTTTATTGAGTTCAGGATTATCTTTTAGTTCTTGAATTTCTGGTTGCCATTGTTCCAGATATCCTCTTTCAAATGGAAAGAATGTACAGATTGGTTCACCTTCATCAAATATAATTGGATAATTTTCTTCAGTTATTTTCCAATTCATAGTAAATGTAAATGGCAACCAATCGGTTTCAACAACACCTTCAAGTGGACTTATTCCTCTTTTTGGATTGTTTGCTGGACCTTTCACATATAAATTATGCTTTGATTCTGTCTGTATCAGAAATCCAAGATTAAATGTAACAACACCAGATCCAAAGTGTGATTGTACAATTAATTTACTCTTCTGATTAGTGACATGAACTTGTACATCTTTTACTTCTCTACCACCATTCCACATGACAACAAATTTGTATGGATTAATCACTGTCCATCCAAATCCATTTGCTACGGTTAAGGGAAGACAACGATAAGCAAAAGCATTATGCGTATCATCCATCCACTTGCGTTTCTTATTTGGTACTTCAATATCAAGTGAATTTGATATATTATATTTTGTAATTTTCATTTTGATTTAAGATAAGCAGCAAGCAAAACAGAATAATTAATCATATCAATCAATGTGTCGTAAACACTTTCATCTTCAACAACTAGTTTTCCTTTTGCAGAGAAAGAAGAAAGACGAGACATTTTATCTGTCATTCGTACAAGAAATGCTTGCTCTGTTGTACATATACCAAGTGCTTCTGCTCTTTTAAAATTTGCAAATGGATTTACACCATCACTTCCAGAATAGTCTGCATTTTTCTTTTTCATCAAATCAAGAGCATATCTAGACATGTCTTCATGCATTTTAAAAAGTTCTTCACGGGTCATTTTATTCTCCAAATATTGTTTCAAGTGTAGCAGGTTTTTGAGAAAGATCAAATCCTTTTTTAGAAAAACACCAAATGTTTTCAATATATGTTGTAGACAAGTGCTTCTTTAGATCGTCTGATTTGATGTTTTTTGGTCGTTGCATAATTCTCATTCCAACCTGACCGTCAAACTTACCACCAAGATCCTTAATTAAATCTACCATTTGATCGCATGTTTTATATCTTTTTCGATTAACACTAGGATCCATGATGTTTATCATCATGATTCCATTATCTGAAAGTGATTCAAAGCAAGCAGTCATTACTGGTTTGTAAAATTTATCCCACCAATTATCATATTGTGAATATCTAAACCACGACTGCTTCCAATCATCTCCACCTTCATCATATAGTTCTGTTGCAAAGTAAGGAGGAGAAGTAAAAATACAATCATAACGATTTTGTTTTATAATGTGAAGTATATCTTCAGCAGGAGCATTATATGCAACTACTTCTTTGCCAGATGCACCAATGCATCTAAATGCATCAAAGATATTATCTTTAACTTTTATCTGAAATTCTTTAATCAGTGGTTTTTCTCCACTAATCAACATCTCGTATGCAATACATTGTTCTTTATAAACTCTAAACACATTAGCATTTGGATCTGTTCCCATATAACTCATAGCAGAAGATGCGTAGAATCCTGCAAGTCTATCTCCCCATCCCATGCTAAAATCTAATATTGTTTTTGCAGTTGATTGTGTTTTATTCATAACATAATCAAAAACTGTTTTTGCTACATGTGGTTTAAATTGTGTAGCAACATAAGCACCCAGTCTAAAAGATGAATGAATTTTGTCATGATTGATTCCTCGGTCTTCCATTCTCCAAAATGTCCAGTTCATTCTTTGCAATAGATCAGGCGAGTACCAATATTCATTTGGTGAAACAAATCCATGTGATCCACAATCATAACGATTTCTTTGCTGAAAATAGTTACTAATATCATTGTGATAATGTCCATGTGTAATTACAAAATTACCACAAGTAGAAAATGGATATTTGTAATCGTTATATTTTTCAGTGACAACACCAGGATCTGTCATGATAAATTCAGTATATGGAGTGCAACGAAGTTCTCTGAACTTCTTTTCAACATCTTTTTGTTTTATCTCTGGAAATGGAAATAAAACAGATTCGCGTGAAATATATTCCGCTAATCCATCTTTGATTTCTTGTTTTGTATATTTTTCATTTAGGTCGTTCCAATTTTTACCACCAATAATAGGAACACCATTCTTGTCTGCAAACTTTTTAAGGAAGTTTATAACCTCTTCAATTTTATTGTTCATTATACACCTGTGGAACCAAATCCACCAGTTCTGTCACCTTTTTGCTCGGGTCTTTCATATATGTATTCAAGTATTGGTCGTTGATTATAAATCATTTCTGCCTGAGCAATTCGTTCACCATTATAGATTCTGAGTCTTTCCTGTGAATTATTGTAGACTGGAATGAATATTTCTTCAACATAATCAGCATCAATTATACCAACACAATTAATGAGATTCAATCCTTTTTTGCTAGAAAGACCAGATCTTGGATAAACTCTTACAGAATGATTTTGAGGAATATCAAGTATCAAACCAGTAGGAATCAGCACTCTCCACTCAGCAGGAATATCAATGTAATTTTTATTTTCGTGATCCTGTGCTGCTATAATTTCATAAAGACCGTTGTTTTTGGAATATGCTTTGATAATTTTCTGGTAAGAAATATAAGCACATAAATCAAAACACGCTGCTTGAGATGTTCCATATTCTGGATATGTTGCATCCTCATAAAGTTTGTATATTTTAAGATTCATAAAAATTATACCTTAATAACTTGAACTCTAGATGCTCTGTTAAAATTAACTACAGGTGCAGCTGTTCCAGTATTGTTTACTGTGGCAGTATTCAAAATAGCAGAAGGAATTGTTCCATGATTTTTTGCTCTAATTGAAAAAGATTGTCCTGATGTTAGAGATATAAGTGCAGTGGCAGTTTGTGTTCCAGCAATAGACCCCGCAGCGGTTGCTATTAGAGGAGGAAGAAGTATAGTAGAAAACCCATACACATTATCAGCAGCAACAGAACTACTAAAAGATTTCTGAATCCAAGAAGAACGAACTATATTTCTACTATTATAAGATTGACTGGCAGTAGCAAATTGTTGCCAAGTTATCTGATAAGAAACCAATAAGTATATTGTACCAGATCCACTATACTGAAAAGTATTGTTGGTGTTAAATGCTAATCCACTAATTCCAGTAGAAGGACTTGCAAATTCTTGTGTTTGAAATAAAACTGAAGCTTCTGTGTTGGCAGCAATCGTTTGCACTGCTGTGTTATAATAAGAAACAACTTCTGTCGAAGAAGATGATGGAACATATGTTGAAATATAATCCCTGACTGCTTTCTGAGTTGGAATTTTCACATCACTTATTCCAAGATTTGAATTTGAATCTAATTCTGCTCCAAATGTTATTGCACTGCCTGTATTGTCACCGATATACAAAACATATCCACTGTTTGAAGTATTTAAATTTACGCCTAACTCACCAGCAGTTAATCCAGTTTGTACTAAATTTACATCATCAAAAGAATAACTAGGAGGTTTTCCATTTCCTCTTTTTATTTTTATAATAGGATTTGCCATTACTGTACTTCTCCTAACTTTATCATCTCTATTCTAACACCATAACCATCTGATACAACAGGGTCTATAACATTATCTAAAAGATTACCCATAAATAAAGTCGAATCATTTGATCTCACTTGATATATTAATTGTATTTCCCATTTTGCTGTACTTGTATATTTTGGTAAGACAATAGTAGCATTTCCATTGATTAGTGTCGGCAATCCCTGAAGTCCTCCAACATTTTCATTTCCTATTGCTGGCAAAACAGTCTGAATTCCATAATAGTTAGCAGTTGAATTACTTTTATTGATCAATCTCAAACCAACCAATCTAAATGTTCCTAAATTTGTTCCTTCTGCTGCAATAACACTTGTATCTACAGAAGACAAATAAACACTATAATTCACATTTAAAGTCATTGAGGTTTTTGTCGTTTGAAAAAAACCACTAGACACAGGATCATTTGGATCTTCAATTTGAATTCCCATATTAGCAGTTTGAGTTATTATTGGAGTATTGTATAATTCAAACTGATTTGTAGGAGTAATTGCAACATTTGATATTAATTGCTGACCAGTAAATCTTGCCAAAAGAGTTTCTTTTGGTGGCGCAACTGGTGGTGGATTATTTATTAAAGTATTGTCAATATATGTTTTAATTGCATTCTGGGTGGAAATAACATCATGACTTGCGTTACTTCCACCCAAAGTTACATCAGAACTTACTTGAGCGGATATGGGAATAGAAACTGAAGAATTATTACCAACATATAATTTCTTGATACCTAAATCTACTGCCAATTCACCAGGGGTCAAACCAGTGGGAAATGTATTTACATTTCTTTTTATTTTCAATATAGGATTCATAATATAAAGTATTTATACTAGTATGTACCACAGTCTATAATTGTTCCAGTGGATAGAGTTTTATTCCATAATACTTGCTGTGGAGACTCTTGACCACTGGAAGAAAGATCCACACCATCAGTTGTTGCATATCTACCAACATCAACCAATTGTGTTTTTGAATTATCTCCAAGATTTCTCATATTTACAACTCGTTGCGGAGCACCATCAGTTCTTCTCCAAGTAAATTGCAAATTATGAGAAGCAGATGCTGTATCACTTGTTGTTCTTGGAGAACCACCAACACCAAAAGTCACACCGTGTAAAAATTCTACTGTACCAGCAGCGGTTTTTACAATAGAATTTGCACCCAAGATCAATTGAGAAAGATTATCCAAAACAAATGTTGATTGCTGCGCACTAGTAGTTGGAGCAGTAAGTGTTAAATGTCCAGCAGCATTTATAGAAGTTACAGGAGTAGTAGAAGATCTTCCCTTTAGATATATTCTCCCGTTATTATCAGCAGTAACACCAACATTATTGAGATCTCCTGCATATATGCTAAGAGGAGTACCACTAACGCTTTCGGCGTTATTAGCATCTGGTGTAATAGTAGCATCTGCAATTAATCTAAATACACCTTCACTGCGATCTATACCAACAAATGTATTTTTATTAGTTGTAATCGTAGAATTTGCACCATCTTTAACAGAAAGTGCAGGAGTTGCCATATTTGTATAGAATATGATTCCACGATCACTTTCTCTGTGTCCTTGGGTTTCAGTTCCGTTTAATGCTGCTCCACCAGAAATTCCACCGATCTTAATTAAATTGTCTTCAATTGCAAAATTATTTACATTGAAATATGCTTCTGATCCATGTACATATATGTTTCCCTGTGGACTTGGACTACCAGCAACATCACCTGTAACTGTTAAATTACCAACAAGATATCCATTAAATGGTTGTCCACCATTACCACCAGGATTTGTGTATAGACATCCAGTTTTAGCATCAATAATATTTCCAGCCAACCAAATGTCTTCAGTGACATACATCGAGTCTTTTGCAACAAAATTACCATTTACAACAGTTGTTGGTTTGTTAGCTGATGCGCTTACAACATATTGTCCGATTGCATTGTATTCTCCACTTCCATCAATCTCTACAGCACAAGAAGGAAGTTTAGGGGGGAATCCAACACATCCAGGAGCTGGGCAATCGTCTACGTTTGTATTAGGATTGCCGACCCATGTAATATCGATATATGCACCCATATTTTCTGGATTAGGCCATCCCAGAAGTCTAATTTCTGCTTGTGCTCTGTCAATTTCAGCAATTGTAGTGCCATTTGAACGGACCAACTCACCTTCTCTTGAGATAAGAATAAGAATTTTTCCTGGAGTAGATTTAGTTGGATCTGGTGGAGTGGGATACTCTAAACTTGCAACATACGTCTGATAAAACGGCGATCCCGAATCATATGACATTGCAGCAGTAAGACCACCCTCAATTGAATCTGTCTTTAGATAATTAAACTGAGTTGGAAGAAGATAATCATCTTTTGGGAGTAGGGTAGCTGGATTGCCAAGTGTGTCTCTTGTTCTTGGTAATCCTAAAACAGCATATGCTGTGGCATCATCAGGATCAACGATATGTGGTGCATCGCCTGCTGCTTGGAACTGATTTGCTGGAAGATATACCTTGCTGGAAAGACCAACAAAAAGTTGACCATCCTTCGTTCCTGGTGGATTCTCAGAGCCGATATTGGCGGTAGTCTGTCTTGTGATTAAACCATTTCTTCCTATGAATTCAATAGCACCAGTTACACCAACAGTTCCATCGTATTGACCATCATCAGTATTTAAATCTTGATCTCTACTATAATCCGCCTTTAGATATGTCACAGAACCAGTGGAACTACCACCAGAAGCATTAACTACAATCCTATTACCATTTCTTGCAAGAGTAATATTTGCTCCTGCTTGAAGTTCGGCATTTCCAGAAAGTCCACCCGTTCCGACTGGATTTCCATTTTCATCTAGTGCAGTGAGTGTATTTAATCCACTGTTCCAGATCATTATACCATCTTGAACACCAAATGTACCAGCAGAAATACCAATACCTCTACCAGCATACATTCTTAGTGTTTCTTGATAACTGTCAGCATTTACAAGTTGAAATGCTCCAGGTCCAGTATAACCACCATCATAGATACCACCATTAACATTAAATTCACTTGCTCTAGTTGCTGCAATTGTTCTATAGTATGGAGCAGTGTTATCAATTTGTATTGATCTGTCAGCATTAGCACTCCATGAAAGTGCAACACCTTGACCTCCTCGAAGTTTTGCTTCACCAGAAGCACCAGTTCCGCCGACAATTCCTATTGAACGAACACCAGTGTTGAATGCAAACAGGGTTCCTCTACCAGTACCATTATCCACATATGCAAAACAAATTCCAGCATAACTTGGATTAAAGTTTGCAGAAGTAATTCCAACATAAGCAATATCTTCTACCGCTTCAGTAAATCCTGTGGGAAGAATAGTTGAAAAATTTACAGGAACATTTGTAGCTGCTGTGACGTGCCCGAATTTATTTACAGTAATTTGGGGAGTAGTATATTCATTGGCAACGATTCCACCAAATGTACCAACTGCATTGGTTCCCTCATCTGCGTGTGCAATTATAAAACTACCTAACGGAGTGGTAGGCGAAGTAATTATAGGAGTTTGCGGAACTATATTTGCTTGAACAGCAAGACCAATAGCAGCAGTAGATCCACTAAGAGATGTTATGACATCATAATTTTTAATATCACCAGTACGACCATTGATGCCAGTAACACCAATATTAGTAAATCTAATTTCTCTCTTAGCTGTGTTTTCACCGAAAAGTTGAATACCACTTCCAGCAACGAAAGTTAACAAGTCTTTGGCAGTTTGTGGTTCAATACGATTATTACCAACAATATTTCCAGATAAATTTGTAGCAGTAAATCCTTTTAATACACCAGTATTGATAAATGTAAGGCCTTGCCGTGGATCTGTTGGATCTGCAATTTGAAATGTAATACCCTCACCAGCATAGAAAGTAAATCCAGCAGATGTGTTTGCTTTAACGGTGGTTACATAATCTTTTACTGCTTTTGTAGTTGGAACAGTATTTGATGCGTATCCAAGATAATCTCCATCATTTGCTCCAGGACCACCAAATGTATTATCATTTGAAATTTGCATTCCAACAGGAATGACATTCATATGACTATCTGAAATCAGAACCTGATCTAAAATAGCGGCGGCAGCACCACAATACCCACCAGTAATACCAATGTATAGGACATTATTTACCTTATCATATGCAAATTCTCCAGAAGTGATACCCGTTGTACCATTCCAGAGTGGTGGTTGATTTTCTCCGCGCTTAATTTTAATAATTGGGTTTGTTGGCATTAATAATCTCCTGCATCTACTGCTACACTGACTACTGTTTCTAGTTCTGAATCTAATGTGTATCCTGAGAAGGTGGTCTTGGTTACGACTTCTCCATCGACCAGAAGACTACCTTTTATATTTAGGTTTCCTGTTAATTGAATAATATCACCAACAGATCCCATTGTAATTCCATTTGCAAATCTTAATATCGGAGTTTGTATTATATTTTGAACAATCACAATGGGGGTCAATCCGATCTGCACATCTCCAGTAGATCCAGTGATTTGAATTTGATCTGCGGTTCCAACTAAAGATCCAAGTCCTAAACTTCTCCAATCAACTCCGTTGTAGTAATAAAGTTTATCATCCGCGTCATTATATACTAATCCACCTTGATTTGTTTTAGAATTATTGACATCGACGTAAACATAAAACGAACCAGCTTGACAAATTACTATATCGTTGTTCTGGACACCAGTAATTGTTCCAAAAGAAGTATGTAATGACGCTGTATTTCTTAAAATGTATTTAAAGTTATCTGCAAGTGTTGGAACAAAACTGCTATCGTTCTGTATACCAGCAATCCTATAATCAATGTTAGAAGTGTCCATCAAATAGAAAAACGCTGTATTTGAAACATTTGCAGCACGATTTTTCTGGGCAATATTTGATATTAGTTCAATAGGCATTATGTCACCGTGATACTGACTGTTCCCAAATTACCCTGCTCGCTTCTGTAAATTATATAATTTTCAGTAAATCCTTTTGTATTAGTGTATGAAAACTCACCCACACCATTGATTATTTGCTGAACAAATCCACCTTCCAGATTGGTTGCATTATCTCTAAATGTTGCAGATCCTAACCTTGCTGGATATGCAAAATAAAGATAAAATGGATTTGGATCTCCAAACGGTATAGTTGTATTTATGGTATATGATTTTGTTACACTGGCAACAGGAACAAACGACGCAAAATCCAATCCCGTTACTGTAATTGATTGACTAGTCCCATAAAATATACTGTTATAATAATATGCGTCAAATAATTTAGATTTATAACTTAAAGTGCCATCATTATTCTGTCCAGTAGCGCCAAGTCTAAATCTAAAATAATCATTAACACCATTAAATCCTCTATATGCTAAAAAATCCCCAGAGACAAAATTATGTGTTACTAATCCTGGACTAGTCACAGTTATTGGAAACACAGCACCAGTGGATGGAGAAAGCAAATCAATCATCACATCGATAGGAGATTGGTTATATGTCATTTGTGCTTGGAATGGATTTAAATCTAATTGTGTTCCCAGTTGTCCAACTAATTGTAAATTTAATCCAGGTATTGTAAATGTATTAATATCAAATTGAAATTCCGCTTGACGAAACACATCATAGTTTTTGATAAAGTCAAACTGAATACTTCCATCTCCCTGTAGGAATGCAACCCTGCGAGCAGTTCCTGTATCTGCACTAAATGAACTGGGAGCAGTATGTGATATTGGAGTACCAATTGGACCAATATTTGGTTCGTCTAGTCGTAGAGATACTTCGACTAATCCAGTTGGACCTGATACAGTGACACCAGCACCACCAGTTATTCCAGAGACATAATCACCAGATATTCCTGCAAACACTCCACCAGCACCACAAACTCCTGCTGCTAACCAAGCATAACCATTCCATCTCCAACGAATACCATTGAAGACATAATATTGGTTTAATGCAGGATTGCTCGGAAAGTTAAGTGGCATGTCATGTGATTTCTAGAACTGAAACAATAATATCAACAGGTGCGGTATATCCAGCAGTTGCTCTTAATGTATGTATCAAGGATTTTCTAGTAAAAATGTGTCTATTTCTTCGTGAGTGGTGAAACTCAGCAAATTATTTCTTTTATTTCTATATAAAAATATTGCCTGTTGTACAAACTCAAAATTAGAACTCTGCCCTTCAAATTCCTTTACCAATTCTTTCTGAACTGTCTCATATGATTTTTGATCAAGTTCACCCAGTAAAGTATTTTTTCTTTCATCTACAGTTAGATTAATAACGGACCATATTATTTCCACTGGAGTCTTTGTCAAATCGAATGAATGAAATCCCCGTATTTGTCTTGTTGGGATCAATGATGGTTCAATTTCTATTGCTTCTCTCCAATCACCAACTGCATTTTCTGGCAGATAATGCAAGCACTGAATTACTTCGTTGTTTTCAACTTTAACATATTTTGCCATGTTCTTCTCCAAGTATTTTTATTTAAATTTTTTATCTTTTCTTCTATCTGATTCAACACACATTTCAAATCATCCACTTTCTTTTGCTTGAATAATGTCACAGACTCGTAATACGGACTATTATCATTCTGAGATAACCAAGTATAATTACAAAGAAGAGGAGTTATTGCCCATGTTTGTATGCCCATAGCTCCAGATAAATGTGATACATTTGAATTGGTAGATATAATCATATCACACGACTCTATGTTTTTCATCATATCTATCCAACTATTTATTTCTGGTTTTTTGATAAATTTTGAATATTCAAGATCATTATCATGTAAACAAATAAAATCATAATCTGTATTTTTTAAATTATTTAAAAACCAATTAAAAAATAATTTATTATTTTCTTTATCATTGCAAAAATTATCATTCAAATATAATCCTATTTTTTTTCTTTTATTTATTTTATTTCTATTAGTCTTAATATAACTATTTTTCTTTATATCTTTAAACTCATATCCTAGCGGTAATAGAACAGACATAGATGGAATCCAGAAATCATGATAAATTCCGCTCACGGAAAAATGACTTACAATCATACTTACACCAGAACATAATTTTACTATGTCGAATATTTCTGGAGAGCACGCGACAATAATCTCACAGCCTCTTCTGATTATGTCTTCCACATATTTAAGTGCATGAATCTGATCTCCTATATCACCTTCTAGATAATATAAAATTTTACCTTTACTTTTTCCATCCCATATCTCTGTTGGGATATTTGGTTTTGGATTACCAAAACAATTATCATATCTTCCCATCGCAAGGCATCGCATACCTTCCTGTAATTTATTCTGTCTTATCAAATGCCAACCCATATTAAATGCTATCCTGTTGCATTTTGGATTTTCCAATCTTGCTTGCGTTAAAATATAAAAACTATCTTCTATTTTTCCCTCTTTCAACAGTTCCATCGATAAATCTAATTTTTTCTTTTCCATCTTTATCGTGGAATCTTTCCAGAATTTAGACTGATCAAACGAATCAAAATAATATCCTAGAACATCTTTGCTACTTATACTGTTTTGATATTCGAGTTTAGATGATATCTTATGGAGGTTTTTAATACCCCACGCTTTTTCATCATTCTCTGCTACAACATTCGTATCAATTTGTTGAAAGTCATATTCATACTTATCCAATCCCAAAAAATCATGTATTCTATTCATTTCTTTCTGTGGATTTGAAATAAGATCGTCATAGTCAATAAAAAGAATACTCTCTGGAAATTCTTTAAATCCAGCAGAAAGTAAAGTATACGATGACTTTAGGTGTTTAATTAAAGAAGAGTTTGATAAAAAATCATTCATATCATCTGGCTTTGCCACTCGAACAAATGATGCAGCACAATCAGTAGTGGATCTAACAGTTGCTATAATCTTAGGAGGTCTTCCTAAAATCTTACTCATAGTTTTTATTATTGCTGGATTCACCCATGCTCTACTTTTATCAATAATTATTGGCTTGGATATATGCTCATATTTACTTTCCATAACAGACTTCAACATTTGATAAACTTCACCTGTATCAGAGCCTTGAGCAATAGTGGAAGGAGAAGACTCCCATGTAGTGCAAACAGCACCCATGATCTCAACTAAACCACTTGTGCTTGTGGAATATACTTGCGGATGTTGATTCAATAATGAAGAAAGAACAGTTGATCCGCTGCGTGGCAAGCCACTTAAAAAATGCATAATCATAATAAGTTAAATACTAGTTCTTGCGAATGTGTGCTCCCTACCAGCACTAATGTGTCCCCAACTATAACTAGATCCTATTTGTGTTGGCGACGCAACATATGCCGAAGTGGTTCCATTACCAACTTGACCATTTGTATTTTTACCCCACGCCCATAAAGTACCATCACTTCTCAGTCCAATACTGTGATAATATCCAGCACTGACATTTGACCAATTTGTTGCAGACCCAATCTGGACGGGGGAATATCTGTATGTGCCAGTTCCATCTCCGAGTTGTGTGCTACTGTTTCTCCCCCATGCCCACAAAGTTCCATTTGTTTTGACTGCTAGCGTGTGATCTCTGCCACATGAAACTTTTGCCCAATTTGTATCAGTTCCAACCTGAGTGAATGTTGTTCTTAATGTAGTATCACCAAGTCCAAGTTGCCCAGATTGATTTCTTCCAGTTGCCCACAAAGTTCCATTTGTTTTTATTGCAAGCGTGGAAAAAGATTTAGAAGATACCTCTGCCCAATTAGTATCACTTCCAATTTGTGTTGGAGTATAATATTGATTATAAGTACCATTTCCAAATTGACCTAAACTTGCAATTCCAAATCCCCATAATGTTCCATTTGATTTTATTGCCATTGTATGTACAGCACCACAAGCAATTCTAGTCCAAGTCGTATCGGATCCAACTTGGACTGGTGATGTTCTCTGTGTGAGGTCACCAAGACCGAGTTGACCATATCCGTTGTATCCCCATGCCCAAAGTGATCCTGTTGTTTTCAGTGCAATTGTGTGTCTCTGACCATAAACTTTAGACCAATCTGTGCTAGATCCAACTTGGGTGGGTGATGTTCTATCTGTAGTATCCCCAACGCCAAGTTGACCATTTGAGTTTCTACCCCATGCCCATAGAGTTCCTGTTGTCTTTACTGCAAGTGTACTTAAAGCAATTGAACCAGCATATTCCCAATTTACATCAGATCCCAATTGTGTTGGTGATGTTCTCTGTGTGGTATCACCAAGACCCAATCGATACAATGTATTAAGTCCCCAACCATATAATTTTTTATTTACTACTGCTACTGCATTTCGCTTAATAAAGGAAAAAATACCAGCCTTGAAGCTTGGAATTATCATGCCGTTAGTCCTCCAGCAACATTGAATACATTGCTGCTGTAGGAAATGATACTTACCGCAGCATGTTGTCCTGCTGTTCTTAATTTACCTTCGAAACTATTGAGTGTTGTTCCAGACCCAGTGATGCCAATCGCAGCAGTTCCTGTTTGAATCAAAGTTGCATTAAATCCAACAGGAAGACCAGATGGAATGGTCAGAGTTGCCCCTGCACTGGTGTTCCAAACTATAATTTCCCCGTTATCTGCTGCCAGTAAAGTATATGCTGTTCCAGTCTGTGAATTGATTGCACCAGAGCCAACTCTAAATCCACTTTCAGCGTAAACATAAGAAGCTGTCGTAATACCACCAGATGCAGATATTCCAGAAGTTGATCTTATCAACCCACTGAATGTTGCTCCAGCTATTGGAACACCAAATATCGCACTGGTGGTAGATAACTGAAGCATATTAGTACCAGGAGTTTCACTTGTTCCACTGATACCATTGAAAAAGTTAAGTTGTCCTACATAATTTTCAATATAACTATTTGCTGTATTACTTGAACCTCTACCTAATTGTATTCCACCAATTCTTGCGTTAGATCCAGACGCTGCCTGTGCGATTCTAAGACCACAACCATCTGTTGTTGCGATCACATCAATTACATTAGTACCTGTAGATGCTGAAATACCAGCACTAAAATCCTGAAGTTGAGTAAATGTCTGAGTGGTATTAGTTTTGGCAACATTAGTAATTGCACCAGTTGATCCATTCACCGATACCACATAGGAACTTGCTGTATTCAGCAATGTTCCTGTGACTGCGGGAAGAGTATGCGTTGTGTTCGCAGCAACTGAGGCGTTTGCCCTGATGTCCGAGTTGTATTGGAAGTTGAGGGCATCTGTACCAACAATCCTAACAACTGCACTTTCTCCACCAACTCCAGCACCACTTCGTTGTACCGTGATTTGACCCGCAGTGGATGAGAATGTTGCTCCACGAATAGGAACATTGAAATTCACATCAATAGAGTTCAACGACATCAATTGAGGATCAGCACCACCAGTTCCGTTGATGAGATAGAAGGTTCCAGACGCAGCGTACAGGAGATAATTGGATGCAGTCGTGGTACTCCTACCAAGACGAATACCACCGATAGTTGCAGCACCACCACCTATATTCTGAGCCACTCGCAATCCGATGCCGTTTGTCGATGCAAGGATATCCACGCAATCAGTGGTAGATGATGATGAAATAGTAGTAAATGTAGCACCACCCGCCACAATGAGATTCGCAGCACTGATACCAGCACTCATCACCTGACGAACGGAGAATGTATTTCCTTCATTCGTCCGTGCTACATTGGTAATAGCACCTGTGGTTCCATTTATAGAAGTTACAACATTTTGTTGATCGTGAAGAGTAACGACACCCTCTACGGCATTTCCAATAAAGATCTTTTTATCGACAATATTAACTGCCATTTCTCCAAATGACAATCCAGAGGGGGCCAATCCTGGTGTAACAGAATTTTTGATCTTAATCTTTGCCATAGTATATGTCTATTTATCACACAAAAATACACATCAAGTGAATGTTCCACCGTCAACTGTTCCAATTGAAACAGTTCCAGAACTATTCGTAAATTCTCCAGTAGCAAAAGAGAATGTTCCCATATTTAAACCACTTGTAATTGTCGAGAAATTAACAGTCACTGCTGCGGATTCAGAACCAGAATTTGCGACAGAAAGACCCGTACTTGAAGTTGAAAGTGTTGCAACATAATTACCTGTTGTATCAGTTCCTAGTTCTACTGAATTTGGAGCAATGACAGCAGAAATATTAATATTTGCAGATCCGTCAAATGATGTTGCTGTCCCGTTGATATCACCAGTGATTCCTATTGTTCTGGCAGTTGCTAATGTTGATGCAGATCCAACAGAAAGTGTTGATTGAGCAACCCAAGTTGGTTGTGATGTTGTGCCATTTGCTTTAAGAATATAATTTGATGTTCCAAGATCAGAAGGAACAACAACTGTACCAGAATGATCAGGTAGCGTATAAGTTCTTTCAGATGCCAGTGTTGTTGGTGTAAGTACACCGTTCACTGCATTTGTTGAACTATAAAGTTTAGCAGAACTTGCTTGTATTGGAGAGAATGAAGTTACAGTTACAGATTCAGAAGAAACACTTGCATTTCCAGCAAAGATAAATTGAGAAGCACTTGCATCCCAACCGAAGAATCCAGTTTTTCCAGTAGAATCAAAATAAGTAAATGCTACACCACGATCTTTTCCACCATCAGATACAGAGATTGGTACACCACCAGAAAGACCCAAAGTAATAATTGGATCATCAACAGTCATCACATCACTGTTAACTGTTGTTGTAGATCCATTGACAGTGAGATTTCCAGTTACTGTAAGATTGGTTGTGACATTCAATGCACCAGGAACCGTTACAGTTGATGGAAGTGAAAGAGTAACAGAACCAGTTGAAGCACTTGCTGTAATTTGATTTGCAGTTCCAGTAATACCAGACACATATGCAGAATTAGTATTCAACAATGTTCCAGTTGTTGCTGGAAGTGTATGTGTTGTATTTGCTGTAGCAGCAGCATTTGCTCGTATATCTGAACTATATAAATTATCCGATATATCACTGCCAACAACTCTTACAATTGCACTGCTACCAGCAACACCTATACCTCGTTCAACAGTAATTAATCCAGAACTAAATGTTGCACCAGTTGATTGAATTCCAGCATTAAAAGTTTGAAGAGGAGTAAAAGTATTTGTAGTGCTAGTTCTTGCTACATTTGTAACTGCACCAGTTAAACCATTTATTGAGGTTACACCAGTATTATTAATTGTAATTATTTTATTTGCAGCACTTACAGAAATAGAATTTCCAGGTTGAATAGAAAGTGAACCAGTAAGTCCATTAAGAGAACTCACAAGACCAGCACCACCAGAAACAACACCATCAACATAAGATTTTACTGCACCTTGTGTTGGAAGTTTATTATTACTTGTTCCGAGTGCAGTATTGGTATCTACCTCTGCACCAACTCGTAGCGATGTCCCGTCATTCTTTGTGATATAAAAAGAATTAATACCATCAACAAACGCGGGTTCACCGAAAGTTAAACCAGTTGGTGCTGCGGATAAGGTAGATCGTTTGACTCTAATTGTTGCCATGTACTAAATCCTTTTTGGTGCTTTTTTTAACAGGAGTTGCTTTTGCAATCTCAAGTTCAGATTTTAATGATTGAATTTCTTGCATCAGTGTATTTCTCTGAATATTTAGATCATCAAATTTTGTTTTGAGAATATTATACTCTGCCAGAATGCTGTCCTTCACACTTGTCTCTCTTTTTAATTGATCAGTAAGTGTATTCACTTGTGTGGAAAGATCATTTCGTTCTGTCTGAGTCTGATTGATAACTGCATTCTTTTCAGTTTCAATTCTATTAATGACTGCATTCTTTTCTGAATGAACATGACTCATCTGAGACTGAAGAGTATTGATCTCAAAGTTTTTTTGTTCAATTGTATCTTTTAAACTGTCTATCTCGTCAGTATAATTATTTGCAAATTGCTCAAAATCTTTATACTTTTGAGTCTCGACTAGAAGTTTTGCTTCTAGCACCATATTCATTGAAAGTAGGTCTTTGCACTTTTTCTCAAGAAATGGTAATATCACTTTATCGTTATAATTCACTTCATCCATAATTCACCTCAATTAATTAATAAGATCCGCCGTCGATTACACCAGTGCTAGTAGCACTAAACAAATTATTTACTGTAACTTTTCTATTAGTTCCATTTGCTCCGTCATCAACAAACAAAATATCAGTTCCAATAATTGTTGTTGTTTCTGTTGCCCCATCTAAATCTATAGCAGCAAGTGATACTTTATTTGGTGTTGAAATTGTTGCAAGTTTACCATCTGAAATTGCTGCTGCTCCACTGATATCTGCATCAACAATTACCGCAGATCCGATTGCAGCAACACCAGATGAATTAATTGTTATATCACCAGAGACTTTACCAAAGACATAAGTTGGAACTCTACTAACATCTGTTTTTCTATTAGTTCCAACACCACCATCATCGATAATCAGCAAATCGCCATCTGCGATGGCAGCACCAATATCAGTTCCACCATCAATATTAAGAGCAGCAATTGATACTTTATCTGGTGTAGAAATCGTTGCAAGTTTAGTATCCACGATTCCTGCTGATGAATTAATATCAGCATTCACGATGGTATCATTTGCAATCATTGTTGATGTTACTGTTCCAGTATCACCAGTTGTGATGATTGTTCCAGTTACATCAGGGAGTGTATAAGTTCTATTACCAGAAAGAGAACCTAGAGTAAATTGTCCAGTATTTGTGCCGTTATAAAGATACACATCTTTGAATTGTGCATCACCTGCGTTGCCAGATGTTACAATATCACCCGAAATCGTTGCTACTGGAACGTAAGTAAATCTAGATGCGCTTGAATCAAATCCAAAGAAACCAGTTCTTCCAACTGATCCATCAAAGTATGTAAATGCTATACCACGGTCTTTTCCACCATCGGTTACGGTGATTGGTACACCACCAGATGTACCAAGAAGCATCATTGGATCATCTACAGTAGTAACATCGCTATTGACTGTAGTTGTTGTTCCATTGATTGTTAGATTTCCACCAACAGTAAGATTGTTTGTGATGGTAACATCATTTGGAAGACCTACTGTAATTGCACCAGTGCTTGCATTGACTTCAACTTCGTTTGAAGTTCCTGTCAAAGACAATACACCAGAGTTTGTAATGGTTATAGTATCAGTAGCAGCAGTTGTTGTGATGCTGATACCAGAACCAGTAGCAAAGGTAAGAATATCACTTGCAGCATCTGCGGTTAATCCAGGTTGTCCCGAGACAGCAATTTGATTGAACTGATTTGTTCCAGCACCAGCAACTGCTGAGTCAACATAAGATTTTACTGCACCTTGAGTTGGAACTTTATTATTACTGGTTCCAAGTGAAGTATTAGTATCGACCTCAGCACCAATACGAACAGGATTTCCATCACTGTTAGTTACATAAAAAGAAGTAATTCCCTGAACATATGTAAGTTCACCGAATGTCAACCCACTGGGAGGGGTTGATGTTGTTGTTCTTCTAACTTTAATAACTGCCATTTAGTATTCTCCACCGTCCAACTGGACATTTTGTATCATTTGATCGACACTGAGAGTGCCTAGAATATTTATATTACCTTGAACTTCTAAATTTCCAGTTATCGTGACATTATCTGTTAATCCAATTTGCAGTTCAGAAGTCCCACGGGTGGTTATTTCTACCTGGTTTGTTACTCCCTTTGCAGTAACCGCACCATAAACACCCTTAATTGAGGAAACATATGTTCCAGAAATTGTTCCAGTTGGTCCAGTTGGTCCTTGTATTCCCTGTGGTCCTGTTGGTCCAGTAGGACCAATTTGGGTATACATCACCTGAGTTGCGGTAACTATTACGGATGGAATTGCTGGTGCGGGGGGAACAGCAGGATCATTTTGAAGAATAATCCTAGTGTCATTCGTTTGCCAATACAATTCAATATAATCACCAGCATTTAATTTTAATACAAGATTAACAGCACCAATTGCATGACCTTCTTCACCACCATGACTCTCCACTACACTCCATTTGCTGTCACTGTCTGGTATATTAGAACCATTCTTCTTAAACCAAACATTTGCATCATGTATCTGAACGTGAGTGTTTGCAAATTGAACTGAAAATATAATGCTATAAACACCAGCATGTTGAAAATTTATACGACTGGCATTCGAAAGATAAACACCATTTGAATCTGGATCGGTATTCTCTAAAGTAATTGCATATCCAGTATTAGCAGCAGTAGCAGATTGATCCAGATTTGACCAAAACGAACCCCAATAACCAAGAACTCCACCAGAACCAGTTGGTCCCTGTGGACCAGTAGGACCAGTTGCACCAGTAGGACCAGGAACAATAGAGTCCGCACCAGTAGGACCAGTGGGACCAGTAGGACCAATCGATCCAGTTGCACCAGTAGGACCAGGAACAATAGAGTCCGCACCAGTAGGACCAGTGGGACCAGTAGGACCAATCGATCCAGTTGCACCAGTAGGACCAGTAGGACCAATCGATCCAGTTGCACCAGTAGTTCCTCTATCTCCCTTTGGTCCCTGTATTCCCTGCATACCAATAGGAGTTGCAACAAGAACAGTTGTTGCATTTTGCTCGTATGGAACTAAAATATTTGTAGTAGGATAAATTGATATTTCTGGTGATTTAACATTAGAAACAACAATCGTATTTTGTTCTGTATTGTTTGATAAAAGTCTAGGCGAGGTATCGCCTTGTGTTACAATATTTGAAACATTTATTTGTGCACTTGATACATTATCTTGTTTGAATGTAGTAATAACCAGTATTACTTGATCATTCGAAATTGACATTTATATCCTTGTTATTTCTCTAGAAACCTCAAAAGAACCTTCAGTAAGTCTTACAGTTTCGTTAGATGGATTAGTCAACTCAAAATCATAAAAGTGTTTGCCATATGGAATTCTAGACATTGTTGTTTTGTCAACACGAATTAGAATGCCACCAGTAACCCCAGATTCACCATTCAATCCAGTATTGAAACTTATACCACCAACTCCTGCAACTCCACTAGATCCAATATTAAAATCACCAGTAACACCTCCACCAGTAACACCATTTGTTGTTATATACAACAATGCTTTGTCATCTCGAATGGATCTTCTGACTTGAATCTCTCCAGTGTAATTCGAAAGATTAATACCAGTACCACCAGCAAATTTATATTGCATGTGTAGTTTAAATGTGGTTCCTTGTTCTGCGTAAATATCGTATCTTGATGCTGGCATGTTCTCTCCTTGATATTATTTATTCGAAGGTTCCACCATCTATAAATCCAAAATAAAATCCATTTACTGTTAAATTTCCTGTTATAGAAACATCATCTGGCAATCCAATAATAATATTTGGACACGAATTAATTACTTCTATTTCTCCTGTAGTTCCAGTGATACCCACAGCACCAGTACACCCATTTAAGGTATTAATATTGTCACGAAGAATTTGTGATTTAACATTATTCTCAGAAGAACTATATTGGTTTCCAGACGAATCAAAGAATGCAAATTTATATGGTGATATATCACCTGGAATGTTTGTAGGTGGTGATAAAGTCACTGTCGAAAGAAGATCACCAACAGTAATAAGTTCCATCTTATCAGATGGTTTTCTTTGCAAAAGTATTTTATCACTAGTAGAAGCAGTTGTTATAGTACCAAAAGTTAATCCAGTAATACCAGGTGATGAGTAATTTAACTCAACCGAAAATGTATTACCAACAGCACCACCAACAAAAATACCACTCAATCCTCTGCCATATGTTCCATGAACCCATCCCTGTTCAGAACTTTCTAGTGTTTCTGGATCATAAATTTCACGCCATACGGGAAAGTGCTTAATCCAACGATGGGATTGTGGAATAGATTCTGGAAAAACACCAAAATATGTAACATTATTCCACGCGGGTGTTGGTGAAGGATCAACATAAGTCCAGGTATTTAACCTGATTTCCATAGCAGGGATGCGAGTTTTAACAAAGAATGGATCAGATCCAATACTAGTTGTACTCTGACTGATAAACAGCACATTATCAACTGCGGCATTTTCTGAAGATTTTACTTTTTCTAATGGAATATAATTTGGAATATTTTTTCCAAATGCATCACCACCAAAAACTTGAATAATTCCATTAGTTGGATCTGATTTGACTATTTTACCTATTTTGTGTTTATATTCTGTAATACCTACTGGTTCTATTACAGTTAACCCATATGTCACACCAAGTATTTGCGATTGTGGTGCAACCCAAAGATCTGCATTAACTGCAAAATTAGAAGTATTAATGCCAGTTAATAAACCGCTAGTTATTGCATAACCTAGCTGATTGTTATTTATTGTTCCAGCAATTAATCCAATTGCAGGAACCTTATAGTAAGTATCACAATACGATACATCAACATCAACATGCGTTGATGCAGGAATATCATCAACAATATAAACTGGAGTTCCTTTTACTAATTGACCACCAGATGCATTTCTTACTTGAATTTCTGTCCCACCTAAACGAAGATTTCCTTCGTGATGTGGAGCAGTTACAACCCCAGAAGGAACATTTAAATTTCCATATGGAAGATCCAATGTTCCATACAACTCCATATCAGTTCCATAATATTGAGTTGATGCTATTTCATTTGCTGTTATTGCATCTACTTGAAAAAGAGATGGAATGTATAAAGTAACACCAGAACCTTCAGTACTTACACCAATTTGATTTGGAGTTCCAAATATTTCAGTATAACCAGCGGGTCCAGCAGGTCCAGTTGGTCCAGTACTACCAGTTGGTCCAACTGGACCTATAATTTCAGATGCGTTTGAAAATGCTACCCATTGACCAGTCTGACCCAGTGGATCATAATCATTAACAAAAGTATAAAGCAATCCAGTCGCACTGTCTACCCATCTATGCCCTGGGTTTGGACTACTAGGAGCAGTTAATCCAAAAGTAAACTCAGAATCACCAGTATTCTGGCATACAATTTTCCAACCATATCCTTTATAGATCCATATTCTAGAATCATATTCGTAAATGTCACCAATACATTCAGTTACTGGAAAATTAATACCAGTTTCGCCACCGATAGAAGGACAACCCATTCCTATTTCTATCCAGTGACTTGTATTATCAAAATCTTTTATGTAAGTGTATTCTACAGCATCATTGATATGAAACCACTTATCTCCACTGTTTGGTCCAGATGGAGCAGTATTTCCTATAGTATAGTTAACATTTCCCGTTAATGTGACATTGACGGATCCAGATGCGCCTAGAAAGCGCCATCCATATCCGTCATAAGTCCATACTCTATTTTCTGCCGAATAAGTATCACCTGGTAATGGTTGGGGGGAAACAGGAAATCCCATTAACTCTCATTTCCTAATAAAGAGAAAAGTTAGCGACTAGCTTTCTTTTTCTCCTTATATTTAGGAAATTTAATTGTGGTGGTTTTTACTTTTTCTTGCTGTAGTTTATTAATTTGCTGTTGAACTTGCTGTTGTTGCTTTGCAATTTCAGCAAGAACATTTTTATATTGATTAAAGTTTTGCTGAACTCTTTCAACCTCAGACTTGGGAATCTTTCCTTCCTCAAGCAGTTTCTTACACGCAAGATAACCGATCTCTGGTTTGGCAGCATAAAATGCTGTTGCTCCGAGTTCATCCAGGATTGCATAATCATAGATTGCATTTGCGACAAACAGAATATCATCCTTGGGAAGTGGAATCTCTGCTGCTGCTCTTGCAAACACAAATGCTGCTGCTGGTTGATTGAATTTTGTTCTTAGTACCTGTGCAATATGATATAGGGGTTCTGCTCTTACTGGTCTTGAATTATATGCATCCAAGAATGATGCTTGAATTTCAGGCCATGGTCTGTCTAGCATTGCTCTACAAATTGCAACACGATAGAGAGAGTAGTAAACCTCTTCGCCCCATCCACCCATGTGTGCTCTTTTAATATATGCTTGTTCTGCCTTCTCCCACTGCTGAGAGTCAAAATATGACTGACCAAGATAGAATTGATATCTTGTATTTGTTGGTTCTTCTACCAATGCTTGTTCTAAAACTTCAGCATCTCTTGTATATTTTTCAACTGCACTTATGCCGACATTTCGTGCTCCTAAAGTTCTTGCATTTAAAAAGTAATTACCTTCTAATTTAGCAAGAATTGGTTGTTCTTTTGAGCATGATGGATATTCGTGAAGAACTCCTTTATATTCCCATTTTGAATCAACTTTAAAAATCTGAGTCCTCCACCAAGAAAATTCAGGTCTTCCCATTCTTATCACAAATCCATCAATAGTTGTATTATCTGGAAGAGTAAAATTTCCCTCAAAAACATCATCTGCATCAATCATCCATGCATATTCTGCTTTATCATCACAGTGACGAAGTGCTAGTGATCTGTTATGACCAAAGTTCTTCCACTCATCTTGATGTAGTTCTCCAGGAATGCCTTTTTCCTTGAAGAAATTCTTGATTATATCTTGTGTTCCATCAGTGGAACCAGTGTCAGACACAACCCAATAATCAATGTGCTTATAAACAGAGTTTAAACACTCATGAATTATATGGGACTCATTCTTCACGATCATACATAGTGTAATTTTTGGTTTCATAATTTATACCCTAACATTATCAGCTTTGTAAAAATATTCATTAACCTTCAACTCTATATAGTCCAATTGCTGATCAGTAATCACAGGACTTGTTCCAAGAAAAAATGTATCAGTAGTTACTTTAGTCGATACAGGAAAATCTTTCTTTGCATCTCCAGGATATATTTTATCATATGCTGGTTGAAGTAAAATATTTCCTCCAAAATAATTCCTAGTTTGTATCTTACAATCCTCAAGATACATTGTAAAATCATTACGCCTCATATAAACACCATCACGAACTGTTAGAGGAAAAGCAAACCAAGAAGGATCAGACTTCTCAGTTGCTTTTGGCAAATGAAATACATTCTCATATTTTGAAAAAATATTATATAGTCTATTGAAATTTTTCTTTCGAATCTCAATGATCTTATCAAGTTTTTTAACTTGCACTAAACCAATTGCTGCTTGCATATCCAATGGTTTAAGATTATACCCAATCTCTTCATAGACATATTTGTGATCAAAAATTACTCCAGGAAAACTGGGCAACCAATCACTGAATCTTCGTTTACACATACCATTACGAAGACATGCTGATCCCTTACCAGAACAGTAACACCCACGACCCCATTCGCGAAGACTTTTAATCACAGTTTCTTGTTCTTCGGTTTGACATGCAACAAATCCACCCTCACCCATTGTAATATGATGGGCAGGATAGAATGAGCAAGATGCAAACTGCCCAAATGAACCTAGAAGTTTACCATCATATTTACTGCCAAGAGCATCGCAGCAGTCTTCTAACAAAATAAGATTGTATTTGTTTACAATCTCCATAAGACGATCCATATTTGGTGGATTGCCCAATACATGTGCAAAGACTAAAGCTCTAGCACCTTTTTTAGCTGCTTCTTCTACTTGATCTAAATTAAGATTTAGAGTATCAAGTTCAATGTCAACAAATATAGGAGTAAAACCATTTTGAATTATGGGATTTACTGTGGTTGGAAATCCCGCAGCAGGAGTTATAATTTTTGTTCCAGATTGAAAATTATAAAGATTCTTTGACTTTAATGCAGATATCATTAAAAGATTTGCACTAGAACCACTGTTCGTCAAAGCACCATATTGCTTTCCTAATTTTTCTTTAAACTGCCTTTCAAATCTAATTCCATTTTCTCCCAACGCCAACCAACCATCAAGAAAACATTCAATTCCAGCAATGAATTCTTCATCATCAAAATAAGACCCAGCATACTGAACATAATCCCTGCCAGGAATCCATTCTTTTTTTGAATGCGCAATTTTAAATGAAACTAATTCTTTAATTTTTTGTGTTATGCTATCGGTATGTGTTAATTGAACCATTTATATATTCCTTGATTATGTTTTGGACTCCAACCAGTAGATTGTATTTTATCAATACTCAAAGCATAACGCAAGTCTTGTCCCCATCGATTTGGAACATAAGTAATAGAAGTTTCATCCTTATCCATCCAATCCAGGACGGTACGAACAACTTCTATATTTTTTAATCTATTTCTAGCACCAATGTTAAATATATCATTCTTGAACTTGCCAGTCATAACATGATAAATTGCCTCTACGTTGTCTTTAACATAGATCCAATCCCTAACATAAGAACCATCTCCCTGTAATGGTATTTTCTTACCAGATTTCAAATAATTAATGGACTTAGGAATTAATTTTTCTTCATATTGCCTTTCTCCATAATTATTTGAACTTCTTGTTATTATATAATTTATTCCATATGTTCTATGATAACTCATCACTAGCATTTCAGCAGCTGCTTTTGTTGCAGAATATGGATTGCTGGGTTTTAATATATCAGTTTCTACAAACTCTCCATCTAAAATATCACCATAAACTTCATCTGTGCTTATCTGAACAAAGAGTGGTCGTTCATATTCTGGTTTTCCTTTTATTATTTCTAATAAATTATGGACACCCATTATGTTACTATGCACAAATGGATGGGTATCGTTTATAGAATTATCCACATGCGTTTCGGCAGCAAAATTTACTATTACATCACATAAAGGTATGTGTTCGATTGATGCAATGTCGTGATTGATGTGTGTATAATTTGGATTAGAATCAAAAGAAAGTTGTTTATTTGAACAGTACCCCATGTAGTCAATATCAACAACAATATGACCATTCTGTAAACACAATTCAACAAAGTGACTTCCAATAAATCCACGACCACCAGTAGTTACAATTTTCATTAAATCTCCAATATTTTATCAATTGATTGTTTTACTGTTATCGATGGAACATATCCATAAGACAACAATTTAGTATTATCTAAACACATATTTTCAATCTGAACGATTTTATGAAAATCTGTTGAACTAATAGAATTAATAATGCTTTTTGAATTGAATTTATTTGCAGCATAAGTAATTAATTCACCAATTGAATATGGTTCAGAATTACTAATATTTATAACTTCGTTTATGGGTGCTTTTTCCATACAGAGATGGATTGCTGTACATGCATCTTCTACATCCATATAATCACGAACATGAGAACCACCATCATATAAATTTACTTCTTCATTATTTTTTAAACAGTTAATCATATATTGGAGTGCATTTTTCTTTTTTGACACTTTTTTATCACCTAGTCCAATTATGTTTGTCAATCTAAATATTCTATACTTTATATTAAAAGTTTGACAATACGAAATTAACATCTTTTCTGCTGCATATTTTGTAATAGAATAAAACCCAGTTGGATTACACCAACTAGTTTCTTTTGCAGGATATTCATTTGTTTTTCCATAAACAAACCAAGAACTTACAAAATTAAAAATAAAATCTGGATTGTTTATTTGCTTACACCCTTCCAGCACATCTATTAGTTTAGTTAGATTTGTATCAATATCAATGTATGGATTTGTATGAACATTGTAGTTATCAACTGTGCTTATCAAGTATAAAACATTATTCGATTTTGGTATGTTTAAATCTTTTCTGATTAAAATAGAATCTGTTGAATATTTTTTAATGAAGTTATTACCAATAAAACCAGTTCCACCAAATATTGAATATTTCATAATTTATCACCAATTAATAGTATGTCCCAGATATGCGTCTTTTTTCTATTTTTGTCAAATCACAATTTCCTATAGATGGCACATAACCACACCATCTAGGTTCTATATTTTTACCTGTCAATAAATAATACCATAATTGTTCAAATGCTCTATCCGCATTGTAGTCAGACATAACAGTTTGATTCATCAACCAATTATAACAATTTAAATAAAAATATACAGGATTGTTTAATATACATTGTTTAGTCACAATAAATTGAGATGAATGAGTATGTTCAAGTTTTGATGGTATTTCTAAATTAATATCAATACAGCATTGTTTTACTTCACTCCATACGCGCGGATCAAGACAATCATCATGAAGTAAATTACGGTTATAAGGATCATTCAATGGATAATATTCTTCTCCATTATATCCAATTAAATGATCAATTATAGTTTTATTTGGTGCTTGATGCCAAGAAAATTCATGACCATGGCAAAATGCAACATGATCGGGTAAATTATTATAATTATCTATGATAAATTTAAGGTAAGCAGAAGCTTCCATTCCTCTGTTTATCATTATTTTTAATTTAGAAGGTTCAATTTTATATTGCAAAACAGATGATTCATTTTTAGAATATACAATATAATCATATTTAGTTTGATTAACAATCCAAGAAAGATCATCGTTAAAGTGAGAAACAACAATAATTAAATTCATAATAACTTTTATTACCTCGCAATAAACAAACCCTACCACAAATTAATTAAAGATTGTATTTTTAAATACAAAATCTTCTTGTATTATTTTACCATTCATATGATGAGTTTCAACTAACTCTAATGGTTTAAAATTAATTTTCTCTAAAAACATAAAAACTTTTTCTTTTGAGGGAGAATTTTTATTGTATTCTATTAGAGATGTTTCTAACTGTAGATATTTTGCTCTAGAAATAAGATTCATGCCACCTTTTATTATGTCGAGTTCAGATCCCTGAGTATCTAGTTTAATATATTCATAGGAGTCTGCAATCAGGGAATCTAATGTTTTAGTTTGTAACTCAATATACATTTCATCAATAAAAAAGTTAGTATTTTCTAAATAGTAAGAACAACCAGTAGATACTTTGTTATTTGGATCTATAAAAAATTTTATTGTTTTTATGCTGTCAGATAAACAAGCAATAGAGTAATTTAAATTTCTATTTTTTAAAAATTCTTCACAAGTTGGATTTGCTTCTATAGAATGTAGTTTAATACTTGGAATATTTTGTTTTACATGCGAAGACCATTCACCTAAATTCGCTCCAATATCTAAAACACTTTGTATTTTATTTTGTAGTAAAAAATTAATTACTTTATTCATTATTCAATCCATTAAAATAAGAAACCACAGCACCTGGATTTGGACCCATAAAATCATTATTCACCACATTTAATTTAAATGAATCTTTCCAGAAAAAACAAATTTCATTAAATCCGTGAAATTTAGATATTGTTTTAGTCCAGTCTATATATTCAATAAAATTTAATTTTGGATATGCTACAAAATCATCAGATTCTTTATTAAAAATCCATCTATGGTGTATATGTCCATAAAAATGGCCATTTATATTTCTAGATAATTCTACATTTTTTGAAGGAACTGCAATATATCCTTCATTGCCAATCTCACATATCATCTCAGACACAAACTGTGGAGAAGCAATATCCTCTAAAGTATGCGTACATATAACAAAATCATATTTACCATTTATAGCAACATCTTCTAATACTGGTTTCCATGTAGAATACAAAGAAATATTGCCATGGAAACCCTTCACGTTAGAGTTATTCCATGGATTTATATCTATATAATGCGAAAGATATTTTGCACTCCATCCATGTGCTGCTGCCCCGACATCTAAAACCCTTTTGAATTTTTTTGTCTCTAGGTATGTCGAGACTTCGTGCCTAGACATATCTGAATATTTAAAATTATAAATCATACTAAATTTTCTCCATTCTGTAAAAGTGATTTAAACAATCCACATTGCGAACCTTGTTTAACTATTGGTGGTTCCAACCAGTAAACATTGCTAGAATCAATTTCTAACCAAAATGATAATTCATGATCAAATGGAAATGCTAATCCATATGTATTTAGATTAGAAAGAATACTCTTAACT
>Ga0129333_10000559_pt1 | contig 30899 bp, 34 predicted proteins | sample CPB6_08_DNA_FD_94474 | JGI IMG/M metagenome (GOLD analysis project Ga0129333, IMG submission 94474) | Freshwater to marine salinity gradient microbial communities from Chesapeake Bay, USA - CPBay_Sum_0.6_0.8_DNA | ecosystem: Environmental > Aquatic > Marine > Coastal | place: USA: Chesapeake... | reverse complement strand
CGCTAATTCATCAATCTCAGCTAAGTCCTCATCCCCGAGCTTACGCCCGACGAGCATATCCGTATTTTCAAAATCCTTGCCCTGATGCACCTTGTTCAGGATGTCCGCCACCTCCTCATCAGTTAAGAACCCCCCGCGTTCCTCCGCGAGGGCGTGAATATCCTCAGGTACGAGTATTTTTATGGCACACGGCATTTCCAGCGGAAAGCGCTGCAGGAATGCCAGTATTTCCCCGATTGTCATGATCTCTCCTAACGGTAATCATCGTTCCACAAAATGGACAAGGTTGAATGCCCTCCTGTTCAGGAGATACGGGTTCGCCGTCCCAGTCTAAAGGAGGCATTTCCCAGTCCGCCCAAAGCGAGCCGCCGCATTCGCAAATGACATCCGGCTCGTAGTGTGTCTGCCTGAGCCTCATCGCAGGCCTAAGCAGTAGGCTGCGAAATCCTTCCCGCGGCGGTAATTAATCAGCCACAGTTGATTACGAACCAAGCGCTTTGCGCGTTTTTGTTTGGCCGCTTCCATCAGGCGCAACTCCTCCGGACTGCGAACCCGAGCGGGATTCTTACTCCACAACATACGCTTGAACTTCTGTTCAAGCGTCGTGTACTTGTCATGCTCAGGCATCGCAGTCATGAGCAGAACAGCAAGCGTATTAACGCTTTGCTGATAGATTGATTTTCTCTTACCTTTACGGGCCATATTGAGTTCTCACTTTAACTGTAGAGTTAATAATAGAGATGACAAGCATCTCACCGTTTTCATAGCATGATTCGGCATCCAGCCGCGCAACTAATACCTGAATTTGCTGAAACCAACAGCAAACACGGAATGCGTCGCCATACCGATTAACAGCCCATCGGTATCCTTTGCGTATCCATCCCAAGAGGTTCTCCCTAGTTTCGTATTTGAGCCCACGAAACGTGTAATCCATATCGAATGCCTCACGATTCGCATGATCTATCCCCATAGATCGCTGAAATTCAAGCTCCCCCGAAAGTATACGGGATCTGCAGGGCTTTACCGCATCCCCGTATTTTACCATCATCTCAGCAAGATCTGTCGAGACCTGATAATACCATTCTGATGCAGACCCCCTACGATCAACCCAATATCCTCCATCATACCGGATGAAGAGCATTGCGCCGAATGCCATCAGCTCCTCTTCGATCCCCTGCTTCGGGCGCAGTTTGTGTTCGAGGACGTCGTGCGCTACCCCCATCGCTTCCAGCGGAAAATAAGTGTCGGGGCTCCCTACTTCGAGCCATCCCCAGGTGCCGTGCTCAGGATGCTCCCTGGGCACGAATTTCTTTGTTATTCTCTTTATTTGTTGCATAAATACCTCACTTGAACTAGCGACCTTTGTCGATGAAAACAGCTGACTTTTCCGCTTCCAGCGCAGACAGCACTTCTTCCATGCTCATGATAGCCTCCTAAAGTTTGCTGTAGCCAATCGGTTCAACAATATAGAGGGCGTCGCCCACCTGCATGATATCGCCGATCGATGTCGATCTGACAAGAACAGGCCTAGCAGGCAAGAAGTGGAAACCTTCGTTATCCCGCCAATCCTCGCCTATGTGTTGCGTTTTGCTATACGCCTTCTCCAGGTGATTGGTGATGTCCCCAGTATCCTCTACCGAGGAGCGGTAAATTGCTACCAATTCATACCTTGTGGCAAAGAACATGCGAGCCAGTTGGCGGAGTTCTTCGCGGCGCTCGCCAGTAGCCCATCCATATTCAGCAAGCATGAGCTTACCGTCCGGAAGCATATCCGGTTTTGCGTGATATATCGCTATGTGTTTCATAACTACCTCGTTACCGTAAAATTTACGGTTTGAATTTCAGTTGAACATAATAAGAACGGTGACACTGGATTCGAATCTCGTGCCCCCCTCTAACCCGCACAGGCCGCGCCGTGATATCGAAGCGCTTCACAGAGCCACGTTTCATTTTCTTGGCACGTTCACGCGCAAAATCATGAACAGTTTCATACCACCAAGGGGAGCCGTTGATATTCAGTTCCTCCTCAAGGATGACGACATCCCTGTAAATACTGTGAGCGACAACGATATAGCCAGTCGCTGGGCCTTTAGGGAACAAATGTCCCCAGGTGTCGGCAAAGATAGCCGCTCTCTTGGCAGCCTCGATAGGCGCAAAAACTTCAGCCATGCCCATATAAATACCTCGATTGTTAGTGTTATTGATTTGATAAATTCAATCCATAGAGTAACGGCTCAACAGAGCCATTATTTCGATATCCGTCAGGTGTAACCTATGAGGTTCCACAGTCGGGACGAAATCCAGCAACTTGCTTGACTTTTCCGACACGTTGGAAAACTTCTCCTGCTTCAAGTAAGAAGCTACCTCAGCGACGGGAGTGTCCACTTCGAGCAGCTCCCCTACGGTAATACCAAGGGAATCGATAAGATAATCGTGGCCGGCGACGCGGCTGCGCATCGCTATTGTGCCAGGGCTCAGGGCATACTTGGCGAGCTCTTTCGTCATCGCATCGAGCAAGGCCTTGCTGACATCTTGAAAGATCACCTCGATGGAGTTCAGGTAGGCGCTCTTCTTGACGCTTTTGGCCTGCAAAAGCAATTCCTTGTCTATGCTTGACAAGGTGGGATCGGGGTGACGATCAAGGTTGGCCCCGAATAGGAGCTGTTCATCAGTGTATTGATGATAGGGGGGTCGCCCTTTGCGTCGCATGGTCAGGTATTGCCTGACATTCTGCGGCTTGATTCGATCAGGGTACAGCTCAGCCCATGCGGTCAGCGGCAGGGTTTGCCCCAAGGCTGTGAGCATGATTGCATTCTTACGGTGCGAAGAGCAGCCGGAACAAGGGTATTGGTTTGTCTCTATCTGACGAACAGTGCGCTCGTCAGACTTGCCGCATTTTTTACAGGAGACTATCCAGTAAGATCTGCCGTGTACGGCCTTTTTGATAATTTGCCAATGCTCCGTATTGCTCGGAGTATCAATCCGCTTGGTGTGATTACTCATAGGAATCCTCAAAGAAGTTAGCCGTAAAATTTACGGTTTGCGGTATATTACTATAATTTATTAGGTTTTTGGCATAATAAATTATCAAGGGAGAGAGGCGATTTACGGCGGATGCTTGGAGTCTGGGGCGTCGCAAATGCACATTCATATTGATAAGTCAAGATAATTATTTTTAGCAAGGTGAGCAAAGTTTGTTAGAGTTCTAACGTCTTTGTCAGCCGACGCTAAAACACCCCCCACTTTTATCAATAGAATTTATAAGATATTATGAAATAAATTTTATTTGCCAAAAAGGCTATTCCCCGCCGGAGGAATTTCAGTTGAGAAGCGAAAATAATCAGCTTGATTTAGCAAGAAAAGTATGCTAGGACGTTTTTTGTGCCTTGACGAAAAAACGAAAGCTGAACATTCCAAACCCTGAAATAATAAATAAAATTTATTCAATAATTTATTATATATATACCTGATAGAGGAGGAAGGTCATTATGCCATATTTTCTTTTCTAACATTCTTGCTAAGTGTTGATCGAGATCATGATCGGAAAAAAACATACAAGAACTGTGCCAGAAAAAAACCGCACTTAGTGCCGAGAAATTGCCTGAAAACAGGCCAAAAAGGTCCAAAAACAGGGGCTATATTAGCAAACTCTAAAGCCACTGAGTTTAAAGGCGTCGAGATATGTCGAGATATCTCTTGTAACACCTTGATTCACATCCATATGGTTGTTTTGAACCAGTATCCTGAGTTAAATGTTAGGGCCGCAGCGAGTGCGGTTAGAGCGCTTCCATTGCCTAACGCGGCCCGCTGCGCGTCGCCCTAGTCGTATATGACGACCTCATCATAGTGTTTTGTTGAGCCCGGGACGTATTGCTCAAGTGTTTGGAGGTCGAGCCTGCCATAATACTGCCCAGACAGCATCCCTACTTGTTTGTAATACTCGTACAGATCGAATCGATAGACATAGATGGTATCTCCTTTCTTGTACCCGGGGGCGGCTTCTGTGACTTCTACCTTGATACGCGGGAGGCATCCATCCTCCTTGATGACGTCTAGTGGGGGAGAGACTTTGATAGGCCCTCCAAAGGTCGACGCGAAGATCATATGTGCCCCCCATAAATCGCAAACATGAGGGCGGCAAGGATGCCGCCGATGATCGAGTTTCGTAATGGGCCATCATCCATGCTGATCACTGCGAATGTGAAGAGCAGGAAGAGGGTTATGATGCCGATAACAGAGAGGAATCCCTGCATAGCGAGATGCTGGACCAAGTTCATTCGAACCTCACTTGCATCCATACGCGCTCACGTGTGAGCTTGTATCCTGCCAGGATTTCGTCGATTACTTCGCCGCAAGGCCGGCCTTGTCTCGGATTGGATCCGTCACCGTGATTCGGGTTCTCGGCATCATCATGCCAGTAGAACCTAACGACCTTGGTCGTTACTACGAAAAAGAAAAAGTATTTCATGTTCATCCCCTTGGATAATGCACGGGCCTTTCGTAGCGCCCATTCTCATCCCTATAGATTGTGATGTAATGCCCATACCTTGTGCCATCATCGGCGGTATGGTCGACGGTTTGGCCATACTGGATGTTAAGCCCCAACGGCCAGAGTTCGACGAGGCCCTCGGATTCGAGAGCTTCGTTGAGGGTGTTGAACCAATTGCGCTTAGCGTTTTGCATTCTTACTCCTTGCCTTGCGGCGGTCGGCGACGCGCTGGGCAGTCGCGAGCAGGAAAACGATGGCATAGAGCCCATATTCAAAGATGATATTCTTCATTTGCATTCTCCGGTAAACCGTAAATTTTACGGTTTGCATCCATAGGAAAAGCATTCATATGATTGCATTCATATGCTTGCTCAATCAGTGTGCCCAGGGCGTCGCCGAGGGGGTCGCCGCAAAGCATAACGGCTACGCTCACGGCAATCAATACGTATGCTTTCATCCCCAACTCCTTGCATCCTTTTCGGAGAAAGCGATGAACTCTTCCTTTGTTCCGATCACCCAGGTCGGCTTGGATTCAGCGTCGTAGAAGCTCCAGATGGTCTTGCCCTCAGATTCGACCCACCTCTTCATGATGATCTCGCCTGACTGGCAGGAGACTCCTACGAACTGGAAGTCTTTCTCTTCCAAGTAGTTCTCCTTGTCATAAGGAGGGGCATCTGTGCCATCTCTCCGCATGTATAGCATCACCTCACTGAGAAAACTTGTGGTCTTTTGGGTTGACATCCCCTGTTGGGGAAGTATTGATCTTAAGCGTATCATTATTTTTCTCCGGGCATAAAAAAACCCCCTTCCAAAATTTCGGACATGTCCGAAAAGTTAGTTGGGGGCAGGTTGGTAGAATAAAAAAGCCCCCTTCCAAAGTTTCCGACATGTCGGAAAAATCAGTTGGGGGCAGGGAGGTACAGCGCCACACTATGATCTTTACGCAGGGCGCACCGCGTTAATCAGCATAACCCTATATGCTTATATAGGATTATCTTGATTAACGCCCCATTGCTTAGCTCGCTCATTACGTAAGGCACTTATCCAGATATATCATTTCACCGGATAGTTTGCCGCGTAAGCTGCACCAATCCATGATGCAAGCGCCTGGGGACATTAAAAAGGGTGTGCCCGAGAATCTAACTCGAAACGACTATAACCGCGTGGGATGGCTAGTCCCCCTCGTTTTGTTGATAGTCTGCACTGTTCAATATTTTACGCATCCTTACTCCAGACTTGTCGGTTATGCGCCTTAGTCCTCTGTTATCTTTTCGAATAGGCTACCCCTAAGCCCTATGCGACGCGCAGCATATGCCAAATGCGCTTTCGCGCTATGCCCGCTTTTCGCAGGGAGAGCTTAGTCCTCACCCGTGCAGCACTGCCCGTACTTCCGATACTTTGCAGTAAACACCCTCACCCGCCACGCGGCACTTTGCTAAACAATTACGTATTTTGCTAAACAATTACGAAAAATCGGACCGAAAAGCTCAAACACTTGTCCTGCTTAGGTTTGCCACCGTCCAAGAATGGTAGCCACGCAGCTAGGTTTACCACCCCGGATACCAAAACAAGGCCCGGAATGGGTTCAATATAATGTTGAAAGAAGTATGGCGACGCCGAAGCATGTCTTATCGCCCTGGGGAAACCCAGAAAGTCCATTAAATCAAAATGTACCGGTTTCAAGTTATGCCGGCTTTTTTCGGACATGTCCGAAAAATCAGGCTACCAATGCAATAGGCGCAACAATGCGCCCCCGAGTAAACGGGCGTATAGCGCACACGCACGCACGCACGCACGCACGCACGCACGCGCACGCGCACGCGCACGCGCACGCGCACGCCTAAACCCACCGTCAGCCGATAGGTTTAGGCGTGCGCGTGCGGTATTGCTACCGCACGCTATAGTTAATTATGCACGTCTTTTGCTTTTTGGTTTAACAGGCATTGAAAGCAAGCCACTAGCGACATGATATAAGTCTCGATATTTTGAAACTTCTTTTTGCAGTTCAGCGATTTGTTGCAATAATGATTGGTTTTCAGCTTGTACGCTTTGAAGCTGATATAAGTCTATTTGATGTTGTCCTTTCATCACATTTAGACTTTTTAGCAAGCTTTCATCGTTATTAACAGTTTCAAGCGTGATGTCCGGTGCAGTTTCTGGACTAGCATGTAATTCAACGGCTACAAAGTCTGTTAAACTAAGTTTCCATGTCTCATAGTCTGCGATTAACAGCTCAATCGGGATGACCAAGGTTTCGATCGAGACATCAATGCTATCGGCTTTAGCTTTAGCCGATAAGATCAAGCGCTGACCATCGGCTGCCTCAAACGTAGAATATCCCTTAATCTCAACCTTGCTTGCTTTGACAGTAAAATGATAGCCGTCTTTTTTGCTGTATTGCACATGGCTTAAAAATCGGCTTGTTTCTCCGTCCGTCTCGAAATGCTGCCGCGCAGATTGCCACAATACCATTACATTGTGACGCTGAATCGCCTTATCGAAACGTGAAAAGACAGCCAAGTCTGAATGCCTCATACTGTCTAACATGATGGACTTATCAGCAACAATGCGATTCAGTACCCGCGAAAATGTTTCGGACATGTCCGAAACCGATAAGCCATCAGCATTGGCCGAAATAGCCAAGTTAATCTTAGCAATAGCGCTATCATGTCCGGCTATATTGTTAAGATCATCTAAAAATTGATGTGTTTTCATAGTGATTACCTTTATAAGTAACGTTGTTAGGAATGCATAGTCTACCCATTACCCACCCGTAGATAAATCCAGGGATGTATGGACGCAACGAATAGGTTCCCCCCACAAATTTTTCCCAAATCTCAATTCCCGGTATACAATCCAACCCCCATGAACCCCCAACAATACTTCGAATATCTCCTTGCCCAGATCAGTGTCGCCAAGCTCTGCGGTGCCGACCCCCAAGAACTGCTGCCAAAGCCTTGGCCGCCGGCCTCGCCCAAGCCTGGGCCGATCTCGGTTGTTGACAACAAGGCCTGTTGAGGTATAATCCTCCTCGCCGCCAGTCTGATTCCAGGCAGTGAGGGTATCAGAAGCGTTCATTGACCCGGGCTGCGGCAATTATCTCCGTTTAATCCACGTAATACTATCCCGTTACGTTGAGCATTTCCCGGCAAATCCTGGGCAGTTTTTGACATTCCTGCTCAGGATTCGCTGAAAATTGGCAAGATATTTGCCAAGTATTGATTCAAATCATCGCTTTCTCAAAAAATCCCCTTATACTGCGCATCAACGGAATGTCGTTGAGCACGGATGCTCACTCATAATTTTGCAAAATTATTAGATTAACGACGTTAGTCGTTATATTCTTAAGAAAATGACTGCGCTAATAGACTACTCCCTCGACGAGCTGCTTGAAGCGCTCGATACGCACAAGCGGTATCTGTCGGACGACCAAGTCCTCAGAATCCACGATATTCTCCGTTCGGTTTCCCTTGACGACGACAGTATAGGCGCCGACTCCAAGGCGATCCCGGCCGACAAGATCCTCAATGGGCTCATGCAAGAGATCCAGCACCAGCTGGAGTACGTCACCAAGCTGCGAAAGTCAGTGACGTCGCGCACCTCGACAACGCAGGAGATGAAAAACATGGTACAAGCCACCTCATCCCTGTTTACCATGCTCACCAAGATGAATACCGAGATTTCTAACCAGGACAGGCTGAGAAAAGTGGAGTTGGCTACTGTCGCAGCGGTAAATATACTTCCAGAGGATGCGCAGAACGTGTTTTTTACTGAGTTGGAACGGTTATTAGAGAAAGCGCTATGAATATTCACCCTCCTATTTCAAAAAATACTCGGGTTCCCGTGCTCCGCAAGGCAAAATACCTGTTAAATCTGCTGGTTTCGCAGTTTGATTTAATGAAATTTGCGATAAAGACGGCTCAAGATCACACTTTGGCCTTCCGGATGTTGGAGGCGTCGCCAGGGTTGATGCGCGAAATACACCAGTCATTGGGCACATTAGCCAGGGCATGGAGCGTTTTCGACATTAACAGCCCAACGGGGGACGAGTTCCTTGAAATGCGAGCTGATTTACAGGCGCTATCTCCGGAGTACACTAAACGCGGGTTTGTTTTCTTGAATACACAGCGGCGCTGGGTGCTGTTCCTGCATGTCCAACCTGGGTTGGGCAGGTGTCTGCCGTTGATTTTCCAGTATCGAGGGGGGGCCACAACTTTATTTCGAATCGCTGTAGGGGAATCAGCTGGGCTATTGCCGGCAATGTCGGAGACGATGAGAGAGGAGATCATGAGGAGACGCCTTGTACCTTGGATATCGGGAGGGGAGTCTTTTGAAAGGTTTGCTGCAAGTTCTGGGCCGGTTAGAGATAAAAAATGGCAAGTGGGTGGGATTGTAACGGACACTATGCCCAGCATAGATATGAATGCCGAGCATTGATGACCCACCAGGATACAGATGGCCCTTTCAAGTTTCGCCCAGGAATACGTAAACCGCATCAAGGACGCAATTACCAGCACTTCGGCGCTGGGGCGGGTGTCTTCATGGCTGGAGAAGCATACGACGTTACATGGGAAACCTTTCAGCTTTAAAGACCATGAGTTTCAAAAAGATATTGTCGACGATACGCACCCAAATTCAGTGGTTACTAAGCCATCACAGGTGGGCGTCTCTGAATGCATCTGTAGGCTTGGCCTTGGGTTTATTGCTATTAGTCCTGATACTGTTGCAATCTACACTCTTCCTACAGTGTATGAGTCTCTTAGGTTTTCCAAATCTCGAATCGATCCGGTTATTCGGGGAAGCAGAGCTCTGTCCGAACTGATGGTGCCGGGGGGCGACAGCGCTTCCTTCAAGCAGTTGGGCTCCAGTCAGCTGTTCATGATGGGGACGTTCGGCAAGGCGATTATCTCGATCCCTACCGACATCCTGATTTCGGACGAAATTGACTTCTCCAACCCGGAAGTGTTGGTCACAGCTGAGTCGCGGCTTTCGCACTCAAGGATTTACAATGAGGAATTGGATATCCGCGGCATCCGCCGGCAGTTTTCGACGCCTACGCTTCCTAATATGGGCGTGGCAGCGAAATATGATAAAAGCGATCAGCGTCGCCGGCTTGTTCGGTGTAAACACTGTTTTCACTGGTTCTGGCCTAACTTTCTTGAGCATGTTGTTGTCTCTGGCTATGACGGTTCGATGTATGAGATTACTTACCTGGAAGTTCAAAGCCTGGAGGGCCGAGGGCTCCTAGAGACGGCCAAGTTGTTGTGTCCGAGTTGCCGGCATCCGGTCAGCAAGGCTGACTTGGGGCCAGACCACCGGGAGTGGGTGGCTGAATATACAGAGCGGAAGGATATCAGGGGTTGGGCGGTGTCCCCGTTCGACTTGCCTAAATACCATAACCCGTCCTCATTGCTGCGGAAAATGCTGCAGTATAAGGAAGAGGTAGGCCACTTCAGGAACTTTACCTTGGGGCTTCCCTTCGCGGATGCCAGCAACTCGGTCATGCCTGGGCGAGTGAAGGAGTGTGCGACACTGCTGCCTATGTACCCAGACAGTGGCGGGGTGCGGGGAACGGTCATGGCTCTTGACGTTGGTAAGACGAGCTGGCTCATGGTGGGTAAGAATAACGGCGAAAACCTTGAGGTGATCTGGTACGAACAGATCAAACTTGTGCAGGATCTGGATGATGCCTTGTTTGAAACCGTGGTTGAGCGGATTATTCAGTTCGGCGTCGAGCTCGCGGTATTTGACGCACAGCCGTATACTGATACAATGCTGCGCATCCAGCGCCGGTTCTCGGCTGGCCAAGTATTACTTGCCATGTATACGCTAACGGACAGGCGCACGGCGATATCGCAAGTGCGTGAATCTGACTACACGTTAGAAATAAACCGCACGAAAGCGCTGGATGCGGTAGTGAAGCGGGTGAACAACCGGCATGTGAAGTTTGCGCGGCTGCCGGATATCGACCTTGTTGAGGCTCATTTGCAGAATTCCAAGCGGGTTGATCGCTCGGAAGAGAACGGGGATGTCGTATCTGAGTGGGTAAAGGCTGGGCCAGACCACTACATGCACTGCCTCAACTACCTTAATTTAGCTGCTACACGGGTTGAAGCAGCTTATAGCGAGGCGTGGACGCCCAGGCTCTCAGTGATGTCAGCCACAGTTGGTAAAAATATTCCGGAGGAAGTGCCGGCCGACCCTTTGACCCTTTTTAGGAAGGATTACAAATATGATAGCAACGGGCGCAGGATCTAGTACGCTGAAGGCGGTATCTAATGCCGTGTTTTTGATTCGCAGGCTCTATGCCAGGGCGATGCTCTTGATTTATAGCCGACTCCCTGTCATCGCTTCGCAGGAGAGGGTTTTGAGCTGGCTCGATACGGATATTCGTGGTGCTTTCGGGGAAGGCCCGCATGGGCTAATGGAATGGGCCGGTACCTTGTTTATCCTGGGTTTGCTCGGGATATTAGCTATTTCACTTGGGCAGGCGGCCTACTTGTTCGTCTGCGTTATTCTTGATCTTGCTTGGGGATTATATTTATGACTGGACAAACCGCAGTACTCCTGAATGATGATGAAATTAATGTGGCCGCGCTGATCCCGCAGCATATTCATGCCAACTTGACTATCGACAATGTTGGCATGGTTTTGCTGGAAGTAGACAATAAATTACAACATCTTCGGAATGCGATTACGGATGATTTGCTGTCTACTGCGAAAATGAATCAGCAGCGCATGGATAATTTCTTGGAGTTTTGCAGAACCGGCAAATATCCAGGTATCGTCGGCTATATGTCAGTTACCTTGCCGATGCAAGAGACACCAGAGGAATAAGGACTCACACCCATGGATGGGATCAATTCTGAAGCGGCTGCAGCGACAACCGAGGTGTTTCTAAAGGCGGCGCTTAATAAAACTGAGCAGATGCGTGATGAGGAGACCGGGAAAGTGGAGATACGCCTGGATAACCCTGAACAGATCTGTTGGCAATGTCCCGCGACGACGAAAAGCCCACAGCATCGGTGGTGCTCTATCGAGTGCCGTGATGCCTGGGCGCGTGACAATGAGTGATATTGCATAATATGCTTGATCAGCATATCATAACGGAATAACAGAGGGGAGCCCCGGATGGCAACGGACATAAACGACAAGGTGGTGATCAAAAAGCTGAAAAATGGCGTGGTCACTGCTACGCCCACCACCGGCAAAGACCCCGATGCGAATATCACCAATTCGCTCACCTCGTACTTCAACCAAACCCTCGCCTCCCTTCGCAATACCGGACAGACGCTGCAAGCGATCCGCACACTGGCGCGGGTGCACGGGGACGTATCTGCCGCTGTGGCCGCTTTGGTGCGGCTGGCAGAGACCGAACTCTATATGCGGGTGTACGACGCTGACCACCAGCTTAGCGCGGACGGATCGGCGCTTCTACGCTCCTTGATTAACCGATTCAATAACCAGTACGACTATACCTTGGGCTTTGACGACCGGATGACTTTCGATTTGGTGAAGTCGTCGCTGATTCGCTCCATCCCGTTGACCGGAGCTTGTGCGGTCGAACTGGTACTTGATGAGGCTGGAGTGCCATACCGATTACAGCCAGTCAGCCCTGAGACCATTAAATGGAAGGTGGGTAACCAGAAACTGGGTGCCAATGAAACTAACAAAGCCATACCGTACCAAACCGCGAATGGAGAGGACATCCTGCTGGATATCCCAACTTTTTTCTATGCTGCTCTCGATCAAGATTTAACCTCGACGTATAGTCAGTCGCCGATGGAGCCTGGGCTTAATACCTCATTTTTCCATGCTGAGACGGTGGACGATATTCGCCGGGTGGTGAAGAGGTCTGGGCACTCGCGCTTGGTGGTAAAACTGAATTTGCAGGATGTCATTAAGAGCGCTCCGCCGTCTGTACAGTCAGACCCAGTGCAGATTGCTCAGTGGGTAGAGAATGAACGTCTCAAGATCAAGACTGAGATCGAAAGCTTAACGCCGGAAGCTGCAATCATTTACTTCGACTCCATGCAAACTGACTATCTGAATTCTGAGATCGGGGCTTCGGCTGATTACAAGCCGCTCATGGAAACTATTGATGCAATCTTGGCCACGGCCTTGAAGACGCCGGCGGCGATCGTCGGCAAGAGAACCAGTGGCGGATCGCAAAACACTTCCAGCACGGAAAGCCTCCTATATTTGAAAACCGCAGCCAGCCCTCATCGGCCTGTTGAAGCGGTGCTTTCTCGAGCCCTCACTTTGTCCATGCGCCTGCTCGGCTTCGAGGGCTATGTGGTTTGTGAGTTCGACTCTATCGATTTGCGCCCTGAAGCAGAACTTGAAGCTTTCAAGTCTATGCATCAAACCAGGATCCTCGAGCAACTATCTCTGGGCTTCATAACTGATGATGAGGCTGCAGAGCTGCTGCATACAGGCCCACGAGCTCCTGGGGCGCCTCCTTTATCTGGCTCCCTGTTTACTGTAACTTCTAGCGGGGCGGGGAACGGAGCCGAGATTCCGAGCCCTAATGGAGATCCTGTAAAGCAAGCTTTAACCCCTAACACGCCGACAGCAGCCGGCGGTAAAAGCAATAAGAAGGCATAATATGACTGTCACTGCAAAAGATATCTACGCTTTAGGGCAAAAATATAATGTTGCACCTGGATTTATCCGGGCAATTATGGTTGTTGAATCGGACGCGCAGGAGTGTGCCTGGAGAACAGAGGTAGCATACCGCTATCTGTGGAATGTGCATTCAGATAGCCCGTTCCGGTCGTTGAAACCAGAAGAGATCAATAATGAAAAGGCCCCGGCTGATTTTCCGTATCTCCCCAGCATTGGGTCGAGGAATACTGAATGGATGGGGCAGCAAGCGTCATGGGGGCCGATGCAGATCATGGGGGCGGTTGCCAGGGAGCATGGGTTCCGTGGGTACTTTCCAGAGCTCTGCGGAGTTATAGGGGTACAGTATGGCACTCTCCACTTGTCTAAGCTAATGTCAAGGTTCTTTGATAAGCATGGTTATGCTGGGGTTGCCGCTGCCTACAACGCTGGGTCAGTCAGGTTTTCCGGAGGGCATTTCGAGAACCAGGGCTATGTGGACAAAGTTCTGAATGTCTTCAGAGATATGTGATATGCAAGAGCCGCTATTCGAGCCGATCGAACTCTTGGAGAAACTCGCCAACTGGGCTGGGCTGGGGGTTGCGGCAGTCAGTTCGATAGCCTTCAGAGCTGCGGCAAGCAAGGTCGGAGATGTTAACAACAAATTAGATCAATACGAACTTAGAATAGCACATATTGAATCCAGGTTCGTTACCAGGGACGATTTAGAAGGGATATTACGAGACCTGAAGCACGACTTGAACCAGGGGTTCGATCGTACTCATCAGAGAATAGATCAGCTATATTCCGACACCACTCGCCATAAGCCAGGAACATAACATGCCAAAATATCATTATTGGTTGGGGGATGAAGATTCCTTTGACACATACCTCGCCCTCGAGAGTAAATCCTTCGATGTCGAGCTCCGCTCTATGAATGTCGAGGAGGAGACTCCAGACAATGCCCTGCTGAGTAATCATCAGAACGTCTCGATGGTAACCATTAAGGGTGGCATCGTTTCATCCAGTAACTGGGTGACCAAGTTATTTGGGATCCCCAGCTATCCGGATATCCGTGAGGCACTGATCCTTGCTGAACAAGACAGCACGACCGATAAGATTTTGCTGCATATTGACTCTCCTGGCGGAGCTGCCAAGGGTATTGAAATGGTATCCGACCTTCTGCTTAAAATCAGTAAACCGGTGTATGCCTATACCGATGGCATGATGGCTTCGGCGGCGTACTGGATCGGCGCCAGTGCGAAACAAATCTATGCGTCCAAGATGGCTACCGTCGGGTCGATCGGGGTCATTACGGTACATCAGGAAATCACGAAGATGTTGGCAAATGAAGGCATCAAGGCTACAGTCTTAAGGGCTGGGCAATTTAAAGCCTTGGGCGGCCCGTATGAGAAACTAACGCCACAAGCGCAAGGCATTATTCAGCATCGGCTTGATGCGATGTATAATGAATTCGTAGCGCATGTTGCGAAATCGCGCAAAACAACTTCGGAGATCGTCCACAATACCATGGCCGATGGTCGAGAGTTCTTGGCCGCAGAAGCGCATGCAGTCGGATTAATTGACGGAATTATGTCAATTGATGATATGATGAGCAAATTGACAAAGCCATCTAAATCGATACCGGTGGGTCAGCAACAGCGGCCTACCAGAATGGAATCAACAAACGTCACAAGCATGGAGGCTGATGACATGGCGAAACAAACTAAATTTCTTACTGAACAGCAAGCAGCTTTGCTGACTTTGACAGGTTCAGCCGAACTTCCAGAAACTCCAGAGACTCCGCCAGCGCCAGAGGCGTCTGCACCAGAAGTGCCAGAAGTTCCAGAGACTCCGCCAGCGCCAGAGGCGTCCGCTGAAGCACCAGTCGCCGCGGCACTGCAGCCGGCTGATGATGGTCTGGTCTCCTATTTGAAAGCTGAGTTGGCAACAGCCAACCAGAAGCTGGTTACCATGTCGGTCGAACAGCATAATATCCAAGCTCAAGTCGATGCGATGAATGCCACGCATGCGCAAATGCGTACCATCGTGGAGGATTTCTCTAATCTGCGCAAGATCGCCTTGGGCGGTACCCGTAGCGATTTGAGCTCGCTGAGCGATGAGGCTTTGTTGCAGCACTTTACACAGGTGAATGCTGAATTCGGCAAGTCCTTCAAGATCGGCGGGGTGGCTCAGCCTCCAAGTGATGCTCCTGATGAGGGAAGCATGGGGGCGGTTGTCATGCCGATGCATGCTGCGCGAATCGGCGCGGTGAGACCGGTAAAAAAGTAAACTTAACCCACACTTCTACATGGAGGTAGAAAAATGACTGCATTTGTATTTACTCAATTAGTCGAAACAGAATTGGTTTCTGCTGCACTGGGGCCAAACAATTCCACCAAATTCTCTGACAAGGACCTGAATAAAGCCGTCAAGCTGGGTACTGCCAATAACTATGTGTTGGCGACCAATGGCGACGAAATCGACGGATTTGTCAAAGCCATCGAACCTTTCACGGTCAATGACGGTTTCAGCTTTGGCGGCGTCCAACTCGAAGGTCGCGTTGAGGCTGCGGTAGGTGCTAACCAAGTCGGCGCTTTGGCAGTTGGTAGCTATGTTGTTGCTGACACTCAAGTAGCTTTGGGAACTGTCGGTGCTGCCCAAGTTAAAGCAGGCGGTGCTCCGGCTCTGACCTCTGTCGAAGTTGAGGCAGGCACAGCTGCTGCTGGTGGCGCAACTTCAATCACTTTGGATGGAACTGCGTCGGCCGTCGATGACTATTACAACGGTATGACCGTTGAAATATTGAGCGGTACCGGCGCTGGTCAAACCAAAGTGATCACCGACTACGTCGGATCAACGAAGGTTGCCACAGTCTCAACTTGGTCGGTTAATCCTGATAATACTTCGGTTTACAGCGTGAAGACCAACATCTTCACTCAGACTGCTCCACTCAGAGCACTCTGGCGCTGCATCCGCCATGTCACTGGCACCGGCGTAACAGGGGACACCGTCCTGTTGGAACGCATTTAATTAACTTAAGAACCAAGGAGGGTTCGAAATGACACAACTTGTCGACAAAAGCGGTAAAGCTCATGAAATTACCTTGAGCATGGACGACTACGCAGCAGCTTTTAAGTTGAATCTGTCGTTGCCACAATACCTTAACCAGAAGTACGGCGCGGACACCGATGCTGAAAAGTTCGGAACCCCGTTCGAGCAGGCGCTGGCATCTAATGGGCTCTTCCTGACCGCAGATAACAAGACCGGCATTAAGCCGCCTTCTATGAAGGACGTCTTGGGCGGGCTGGCGGATATCAACATGAATGCCATTATGCGTCCGGATGGCAGCCAAGCTCAAACCTTGACTGGTCGCTTGTTGTTCCCGGCAGCGGTGCTGGAAATGATCGCTTCTGAGTTGACCACGGATGAGTCTTCCTATCAGGCGACTTTCAACCAAATGATCGCGACCACTTTCAACTCGGATAGCCCGCGGGTTGATCAGCCGATCATCAACTTAACTGCTCCACGAGCGGTGCGTAGCCAGCCGATTTCACAATTGTCGCTGCCACCATCAATGGTAAGCATCACTCTGAGCGAAACCTCGTTCAGATTGCCAACCATCTCGCTGGGTATCGAGTTCTCCAATGAGTCTCTGCAAGCATCCACCTTGGATCTTGTGGGCATTGCGTTGCGTGAGCAAGCGGCGGCTGAACGTGCGGCGATCATCGACGAAGCCATTTACAATATGGTTTACGGTGATACCGACCTTGGCATGTCTGCTCTGACTCCAGAAGATGTAGCTGTCTATGACTCAGCGCTGTCTACCGATGGTGTCATCTCCAACAAAGCGTGGATCAAATGGTTGCGCAAAGATTGGAAGAAGATGACCATCGACTGGGCCATGATGGACCTGGATTCGTTCCTGGCTATCGAAAAACGCTCTGATCGTCCGGTTGTCACTGACAATACCGGTAATGCGTACTTGACCTCTCTGCCGTTGATGTCTCTCCCAGGCATCCCAAATGTCGTCAGAGTATTCCCGGTGGAGACCGCAACTATCGGCGCCAACACCATCGTAGGTATCGACAGCACCAAGGCGATCCGCAAGGTTGTCTATGTGGGCGCGACCTATCAGGCGATCGAAGAGTTCGTTCTGAGAAAAGGCACAGCAATGCGCTTTGACTTCAGCGAAAACTACTTCCGTCTGATTGATCAAGGCTGGAAGATGCTGACCCTGACTGCAGGCGCTTAAGGCAGCCGGCTGATATATCTGATAGCCCTGCTTCGGCAGGGCTTCATTTAGGAGAAACATGATGGCGAAAGCAAAGAAAGAGCTGGAAACGATAACTCCAGAAGATGTTGGGCAAATCGAAGACGTCCTCGGGGAGCAACTGGCAGAAGTGGTTGCGGTGGAAGAAACTCAACCAGACCCGATTAGCCTGCGCACTACTCTGGAAGTCATTGAGCCAAAACAGTTCATTTCCAGCGTAAAGCTGAGAGACCCTTATACCCTGCAGATTTTCCCCAAAGGAAATCCTGTCGTGGTAGAAAAGATGACAGGCTGGCTGCGTAGCCAGATCGCTGCTGGCTTGATTAAAGAGCTGTAAAATGTCGGAAATACTCTACACCGATACAGACCAAATCCGCTCTGTACTCGGGGTGGACCAATCCGACTTGTCTGACCAAGCGCTGATTGACAGAAATCTCGATAAAGAGCTTCGGTTGGACCTTTTGAGTTGGTTGCCGACCCATGTGGCACTATATGCCGCGGGGGCGGCCACTGACGCTTCGGAAACTGCTCGATCTACTTCCGATGCGATTACACTGTACTGCACATACTACTGTGCCGTGCTTGCTGCACAATCCCTGAAATTCGCCGCGCCACAGCAGGTCGGCGACGGGAAGAACACGTTGAGTCGATTCCCTACCATAGATTGGGATAAACTGATCAGAGACCTGTCTGGCCGAGCGGCCTATTACAAAGGCATTGTCTCTGACCTGACCGCGCAGACAGCCACGGTTGCTTCAATCACCTTATTTGCTGGTGTGGCGCTCGCCGTTGACCCAGTCACCTCGACGCAGTGATGTATGGACTTAGCCAAAGCAGCAACGAAATTTGCCAAGACTGCGGTCGCTGGCTGGAATGGGGTGGACTGGGATGAGGACGTCTCCCTAGTCACATTACTTCCGTTTGATCGGTTTATCTCCGAGCGCGAGTTCGGGAATAAGCGCCGGCATCTTCTAGTCCCAGAGTGGGATACAGCCCTTGCCAATTACTCTGTCATCAAGTTTTCTCAGACAGGTGTGGTCTATTTGCTTGGTAACGAGAATCACGATATTTTTGTCGACCCATACAGCAAAGTAGCGCTGATCCACAGAGCTGCGTACTTTGGTACTCTGTATGGGTTTTCGCATACCACTGCGGCGTCTGGGATGAAGGCTACGGCCACACGGAGCTCTCTCGGGCAATTCTGGTGTGACGTGGAACGGATAACTTTCCAGCAGGGCAAGGAATTCGATAACATCTCCTACACTCAGAACGCAATTATGCTTCCGCGAGACTGCCCGGTGGATACTGATAATGAGCTTCAGGCTGCTGGCCGGTTTCACGACATCACGGAAGTCACAAGCGCCTCCGGATTCAAGATCTGTCGCGCAATCCAAAAGAGGTCATCATGAGTTACAGCACATTTACTAAAGCGGTAAAATCAACGATTGACTTCTATGCCCTGCAACTTGCAGTCAGCAAGGGGCTTCCCTTTATCGACTTAGCAACCGAGAGGTTTAGTACGGATATCCTGGAAAGTGATCAGCCTGCTGTATGCTGGGAGTTTGCCTCGATTGCGGAAGACCCGATGGACCCGTTATGGTTGGTAATGTTCGATATCGGAGTAATGACTGCGCTAGACCCATCTCAGTATGAGAGCCTAGACTATGTCAGCATGTTCATCGACACGTTCAAAGCCGGCAAATCCTTCATCGTCTGCGATTATTCGCTGGCTCCGGATGAAGAGAATCCGCCAGTAGAGGCTGGTTCCTTGTTTATCGTCTCTTCTGGGGTCACACCGCAGCAGGCCGATCGGGTATCTGGCTTGCGTTTTGTGACCGTTACTGCCCGCGCCAGTCGCAAAGTCTAATGACCATCTTTCGCCGCCTCCCTGGGAGCCAAGCGAAGGTTCAATTACTGAAGCCTCCTACAGGGAAGGCCCTGGATAGGGCACGTACCGAGTTCGTGATGGCGAACGGTAAGCGCGGCGGTGAAGCTGAATTCAAGAAGTATATTGCCGATCTATTGAAAATCAGGCAGTCCATTAAACAGACAATACCTGAGGAGTTGGTTGATTTACTTAAAAAGGAGTCGGCTGAGCCTCTATCGTCTAAGTCTGGTATAAAGGAAGTTGCTGCACCTCAAGCAGTGTCCGATCTCAGGAAACTTGCACAACAGATTGCGCGTCCAGCTACCCGGATGCAGGTTGCTACCTACCTATACTATAAGGCATCTCTTCAGACTTTGGTTGAAGCCCTGCAGGAGCCGCAGGTACCTCCTCGGTTCAATGGTACATATTATAAGGGCAACGAGGACACGAATTACCAGGGTTATGACACCCCATTTCGCCGAGCATTCACCCTTAAAACAAACGGCGCTGAAGCTAAAGCGATAGGGCTTAATCGCGCCGACACGGTCGAGGTGAGCGGGGTTTTTTCAGCACTACGTCCTTATACCTTGTGGGAAAAGGATGAGCTGCTGAGCACTACCCCAACTTACTGGAAACATACCGGAAAAGGGTTTGCTGCCTTTCGGTCGGCTGCCAGGACACGCTTGAGTTCATTACGCTACAGCAACTTCGCAAAAGTGACTACACCCCAAGCTAGTCAAGGAGTGACTGCTTTCACTCTGGGCAGGGGCAAGAACAAGAAAACGTATGGACGAGTGAGCTATCAGGTTGAGATAGGTATTCCAGCCTGGAATCCGAAGATGGACTTATTGTTTACCGTCCCATTCGCTACTGGTAAGGTAGTATCATTGACTACAGGTTTAGGACTCAACTTTACTCGTCCAGAACAAAATGAAGATGGGGCCTACATTAATACGCAGTTGCGAGGGATTGATCGCATACTGGCAGCCGAGTCCAAACGGCCATGGCTTCGAGCCTTAGCGATCGAGGGTGGCACTGCATTGCGCAAATACCTTGGACTACCTACTCCTCCTGGCGGGTCTCTTGCTCAGCTGGCCAAAGCCGAACAGAATCTAAAGAGAAATATCCCGAAACGTCGCCGCACTACCCCTCCGACTGTTAAGCGAGCTAAAGAAAGAGCCACCGACCAGATGAGACTCAATGAGGCTTTGGAGGAATTGAAAGCTCAGGAGTTGAAATTGAAACGGGCAATGGAGATGGAGGCCTTACGCACGTTCGGAGGAGGAAGGGCTGTTAAAACTGATCGCTCCGGAAAATGGAGAAGTACAGAGATTGCTGAGAACAACAAGCGCTTCGATGAACTTAAGGCGAAGAATGCCGCGATTAAAGCAGAACTCAAAGCGAAAAATCAACGCTATCTGTCAACGCGGTCGACAGCAGAATGGAAATCGTTGAAAGAAAAAGAGGTGCAGCAAGCTCAGGCCGCAGAAAAACGCTATAAGAAGAAGTCGAGACTGAAACTCATCGCGGACATCGCAAATCGGTTCAAAAAATGATGATACAAGTCATTTTCATTTCACCGCATTTGGTGTATTGTACTGGCTCTGGAACATGAATTACTTTAACAACTCACACTCTACATGGAGGTAGAATCATGGCACAACTAGGAATGCCAGTTACCAATAAATTCCATATCGGTAACGCTGAGATCAGAATGGGGCCAATGACCTTGGCCAACCAGTTGACACAATCAAACTCCTTGGGTTTGCTGCAAAGTGCCACTGTGAACTTCAACCAAGAATCTGTCGACCTGGAAGGCGGCTTGCCTAAAACCCTGATCGACACGGTGATTACCCGCACCAACGTCACCATCGATGCCCAGGCCTACGAGTATTCTCGCCGTAACATCCGGGTAATGATCAACGAGGGCACTGAGCTGGTAGCTCCTACCACTTACGACGGTGCCGTGGCTGTGTCTTACACTAAAGGCACGACTGCCAACGAAATCATCGAGACCGATATCTTGCTGGCGGACGTTACCATTGGTGACATGATTGTATTCCATAACGTCGGCGCTCCTGAAAAAGTGTCTGTGGTTGTTGTGAAAGACAAAGCAGCGCGGGATGCGCCCAACGCTTTGATGGCGAAGATTACTGTTGACGGCACCAAAACCCCTCTGTTGTTCGATGCCCCAGTTGGCACCTTGATTTACAAGGCCAACGAAATCGGTATTGGCAATTCTACCGAAACCAACTACTTTACTGTCGACGTCATTGGCCTGGAGCACAACTCTGGCCGCCCTGTCGGCTTCAAGTTCTGGAAAGTTGCGGTATCCGGCGGTATGCAATACGCGTTCTCCAACGACAACTGGGCTGTCACTCCAATGACGTTCAAAGTTCTGCAGCCGGCCATAGCTGAATACGAGGTGGGCGGAGACCTGGATCATTTGGCTGACCTCATTCCAACTCACCCATACGGAATGTACTTCTCAGGCTAGCCAGCGCGGAAGAGTCCACTCGGGTATAAAGGGCTGTCGAGCATATCGGCAGCCCTTTTTTGTTGTATAATCGGCGCAATCAGCCACATGGATGTGCGATCATGTCACTTTTTCACAACTTCCCCCCAAAAGACGATCACTTATACCTATCCCTCGGGATTGAGCGATGTATATTTGAAGCTTTGTCCGATGTTGACATCACTCAGGACGCTTTCGCGCACATAGTGGAAGATAGCTTTTGCTTGGTTTACGCTCGCACACGGGTACGCGAGAACTTGCATGAGCTGACAGAGCGCGTCCTTATAAAAATAGCGGAGATGCGTGAAGCCGCGGAAGATGCGGAGGCGAAGCCTAACAATATCAGGATCGGGCGATCTATGGGCACCGCCTTTGCCGAGTGGTTGGCCAGCCTTGACAGTGAAAGATCGTGCCTTTACCTTGCCGATTTCAATGTTGCCTTGGCGCACGAATATTACTGGTGTCATGACGCTTCCTCAATCAAAGAGGCAGTGATCATGAAAGGGGAGCATGCTAGTAAAACTATTCAGACCAGGATGGAGGCGGTTCTCTATGGGATGGGCGGCAAATATAATGGCGATGATGGCGACGCTGCTCATCATGACATCACGACACCAGAGGGCAGAGAAGCCCTGAAAGCCTGCGGGTTTTAAGGAGATAAACAGTGGCGATGAACAGTATTGATATTATCCAAAAGCTAAATGTCATCTTAGAGTCCGGCAAGATCGATGACAGCCAGCTGAAAAGCCTTGATAAGCAGCTCACTGATGTCGTCCTGCGTACCTTGCAAAAATTGCCTGGAGGGGACGCTATTGTTCAGCAGAAGATCAAAATAGATCCTAAATTCGATACAAAAGATCTCACTTCGAAATTAAAAAGTACGCTGGGCAGTATTTATGAGGAGGCGAAGAAACGTCCTGAAATTATCCAGACTAAAGGATTTTTGGAGGCGGAAAAGTCAGTTCTTAAGTTTACCAGTGCGCTTGAAAAACTCGAACAGGTACAGTCGCGTTCAAAATTCACTAAGCCGTTCTTGAAAAATGTGCAGGAAGCTGCCGCCGGCAAGATGGGTGTCGACAAGCTGAATCGCCGTGAGCTTGAGCGATACAAAGCATATCTGCAAGAATTATCGAGTACCTGGAGCCAGATTCAGCGCGAGTTTGGTAAAGTCAGAGATATTCGCAATGTAACTCGACCTATCAAAGATGAAACTGGTAGGGTGGAGATCATGCAGACCGCTGAGAATATCGGCGCCAAGCTTGTTGCTGACTTGCGTAAAAGCAATAACAAGATGCAGGATTCCATCAAGCAAGTTGATGGATTGCTTAAGCAGCGAGAGCAGCACTTACGCGAGCTCAAAAGGCAGGCAGACAATGCAGAGACTCAGAAAGAAAAGATGCAGATTTTGGGCAAGGTCGTTACCGAACTTAAGCCCACCCGCAGCCAAAAACTGTCAGGCTATTCGGATCAGCAGCTTGATGAATTTGCGGCTGCGCTGAAGAGAGCCCGGGCGGCCGAGATTTCGCAGCAAGGCACCAAACTCTACAGCAAGACACGTTTTAACCAGTATTCTGACTTAGGAAGTCAAGTAGTAAAGGAATTGCAAGCTCGCGGTAAGGCGACCCGGGCTCAGGACCTGCTCGATACTAAGCAACTCAGCCTGGGGGACTTGCAGAAGGAATATCAGCGCTTGGTGGGGGCCCAGTCTGCCGCCCAGCTGGCAGCGCTCCCTCCTGAGCGTCGTTCCGAGGTCAGAGACGTCATCCAAGCCTATGTCAGCGGCACACGCGCACTGGGGACTGCAGCCACGCAGGCGATAAAAGATCAGCGCGATAAAATGCGGGCGCTGGCTGAGCAGCTCAAGACCGAAGAACGAGCCATCAAGAAAGAAGCAGATGCGCTTACTCGGTTATCTGATAATCAAAAGGGCGTAATCTCGGCCAGGACCGCGTTCGAGCAAGCAATAGGCGGTAGATCCGTTAAGGATATCGCAGCTCTCAGCGCTGGTGAGAAAGCCAATATCCTCGATTACCTTAACCGGTACCAAAGCGCGATCCACAAGATCAAAGGGGATGCTCGCCGGCAATACGATAAGGAATTCGAAGGATTGCAGCAGTTCAGAAAAGACCTTGCTGATTCTATCAACGCGGTCTCCAAGGACTCCAGCTACATTGCTAAGCGTGATGACCTCCGAAAGGCTGTCGTCAAATTTTCCCCGCGAGCGAACCAAACCCTGCAGAACTTGACTGATCGCCGCCTACGTGACTTATCGCGAGCGATCGACCAGTCTATCAATCAGGAAAATGTCACTCTTGGAACGGCGGGTTACGACCAGCAGCGCGTATCCGCGTATGAAGAGTACCTGAAGAAGGTAAAAGCGGAACAAACGCGCCGAGTAGCGGAAGCGAAAGCCGCGAGCACTCGTCAGACGAGCAGCGACAATCTAAATAAATTCCGGTCAGTCTTTGCCCAGGTCAAGCGGCAGTCTCCTCAAGACTATGCGAACGCGACCGGCGCCCAGATGCGCCAATTGCAATATGCAGTGAGCGGTTATCAGGCGGCCGTGGCTACTGCTGTTGGACGGGCCGACGCCGCGTTAAACGCAGAGTTTAATTATCTGCTTAACTTTGTCTATGAAGCTACGGTCGCCAACAATGCTGCCAAGAAGGAAGCCGGAGAGTTAGAACGTGCTGCTAAAACGCGCAAAGAGCGTAAGACTCGAGTCGGAGATGCGACATTAGCGTTTAAAACCCTGGGAGGGTTTGATCGCACCCAATACACCAGCAAATCTGCTGAAGAAATCAAGCAGCTACAGACTGGACTAGAATTACTTGATAAAGCGTTAAAGGCATATCTTGACCCAGTCAAATATAACGTGTCTAAAACTGCTCAGAAACTGGAGCAGTATCGGAAGGAATTAAAGTCAGCCGGTAAGATCATTGATCGCCGCGAGGAGATGATGGCTCGCCGGCAGGACACAAGCTATCAGCTTGGTCGTAGGGAATACCTTGCAGCCGGAAAAAGCGTCTTCAATGTGAGAGAAGAGAATCGGGAGGATGTTCGCGCATACCTTGCTGAGCAGCGTCGTCGCACTGAAGAGTTGCGCGATCGTGCCTATCAGTCTGGGCAGTCGCCAGAAAGGGTACAGCGGCTTACCGACCATATGCACCGGCTCGGGCAAGCTTATCGTGACGTTAACCAAGAGGTTGCCCATGGCAACCCGTTTTGGCACCAAGCAGGGATACTGCTCAATAACTTCTTGAGATATGCCGTCGGTTACACGATTCTCTATAAGCTAATCCAAGGCTTTAAGGATCTTGCGGCGGCGGCTATTAACTTGCAGGATGACCTAAAAGGCATCCAAGCCATCACTGGCACGACATCCAGTGAAATGGTCAATATGAAGAAGGTCATTGAGGAGGTTGCGACCACCAGTGCCTTTAAAATTGACGATATTGCCACCGCCGTGCGGACGGTTATCCAGGCGGGCGTTGAACTCAAGGATGTACCGAAAGCGGTGAAGGCGGTTTCTGATCTGGCTACAGCTTCGGGAACGTCGCTGCAGACAGCTGCGGACATTATTACGACAGCTCAAGCCGTATGGGACAATATCAGCCCTGAGGACATTGCCAACAAGGTCGCCCAGGCAGCTAACGTCTCCAAACTTGCCGTAGAAGACTTGCAAAGCATCTTCAACTTTGGAGCCTCTTTCGCTGAATCAGCCAACATCAACTTGGATCAGTATCTGAACCTTGTTGCTGCGCTGCGTAATGCGGGCCGTAAGCCATCCACAATCGGTACTGGGCTAAGCCAACTCTTAAAGGAGCTGTTTTCTCCTGACGATAAATTTGCCAATTACCTTTCTAACCAGTACCTGAAGATTGGGGAAAGGGTAAGCCCGGACAAGGCAAGAGCCAAGTTCGCAGGATTTACTGACACGGGCGACCCCATGCAGGCCGCCCTTCAGGAGTTGACACGCCTTCGCGCCAACTCCCCAGAATCCTTGATCGGGCTGCAGCGGGCACTTGATCAACGGGCGGTACGTGCTCTGACGCCGCTGCTTGATAACCCTCAGGCATTAATCGACATTCAAGCCCGCAGAACGGCGGCGCCGACAGCCGCTGAATCGGCTGCCGTGGCGATGGAAAGCTTGAAAAAAGCTTCAGAAAACCTCAGAGATCAGCTAGAAGCTCTCGCGGATAAAGCTATCAGCCCATTACTCGGGCCATTAACCAGAGTTGTAACAGGGTTGAGTAGGTTTGCTGAGCTCCTTGGAAAAATTATTGACCGAGCGGAAGGCAATGAGCGGGATAGAGAAGCAGGCTCAGGCACTCGCGCTTCCACTATCGCTACAGGGTTTGCTGGAGCGGCTGCGGGAGCCATGGCGGCGGCTAAAGGCGCTAGAAGTCCGATCAGCGCTATTGCGAAGGGAGCAGTAGGCGCTTTCTTCGGGGGATTAGGCACATACCAAGCTGACAGAGCGATTGCGGCTACCGACTCAAGTGGGATCAGTAAGACTATATTCGACGCTATAGTTATTGGGATTACCGGGTCAAAGATTATTCAGAAAGTATTTTCTGGTATGTTTGCTCGAGCTGCGTCTGCCTCGCTTGGCGCGAGAATGGTCGGAGGAAGTGTAGGAGGCATTACTGGCCTCGTTACGGCCATGGGTTCTGCGTTTCAGCGATGGGGGGCGAAGATCATGGGAACGGCAGCAGTCGCTCGCCTATCCACCCTTGTATCATCACCTCTCCCGCCACACGTTAAGGGGGTCATAGGTTTCTTTTTGACGGTATTAGCAGTCTGGGAAGTTTTCGAAGCATTCTCTGACGCATTAAAGGAGCCGACTGACAAACTTAAAGGGTTAAAAAACAGATTCACTGCCAATAACCCGACCGACCTCGCCATGCAGCTTACCGAAGCGCAGATGGAGAGTGATCGTGCCTCGACAAAATACGGTAAAGCATATAATGATCAAGAGGCTCCGACTGACTCCTATGATCGGCAAGTAACTGAAAGAAGCAAACAGCTTGCCTTACTGACAGAGCAAGCTAAACAGACTTTTGGCGTCTCTGCTGACAGCAAAATAACTTCCGCGGATATTGTCACTGAGCTTGCAAAATTGGCGGAATACCGAGGGTCCGATGAGGGCCGCAAGGTGTTGCTTCAGCAAATTCAAAGCAGTCTTGGCGGATCGGGGGAGGCTGATCAACAAGCGGTACAGGATACGGTAAATACAGCCGTAGACTTGCTCACTGGTGTCAATGCCCTGCGCTCGGCGCTGATCAATACAGCCAGCGAGCTTGATTCAGAGAAACTAGCTGGAACTTTGGGTAACAACCCTGAGCGGGAGAAGGAATATAATGCTCTTCAAACGATCAGATCTAACCCTGATATGTCTTGGTTCTTCGACCCGGCTGTCAAGGCCAATCTGGATAAGGTTCTGGCAGTAGTTTCCGAAATTGCGGAGGCTGGAAGGACAGCTGGAATTGAAATTCCAGCGCAAAGAAGTGCGATGAGCTTTGATGCCTTAACCAAACAGTTCGAGAATACGGCTAATAGCCTTAATACCGAGAGCCAAGCAGTCAATGTCGCTGCTCTGCAAACATATATCCAGAACGGGTTTTCTACCTTCTCTGAGGAGTTTGCTAAACAGTTCATTGATTACATCACTAATGCATTCAAGCGAAGCATTGTTGAGAATAAGCCTGAACTTGGCTTCGTCGCAGCCAGTGTTATCGATACAGTCGTCGACAGTATTGAGAGAAAAGTCAAGCAGAGGGCTGCTGAGCTGCAGAAGATCGACGTTTTCCTGAAGGAGTGGAGAACCACAGGCGATGTTGTCACCATGGTCGATCCGAAGACAGGCCAGAAACGAACTGTCAAGGATACTGAAGCCAAAAAATTGGTTGAGGAATGGTTACCACGCGCACTTAAGGAAACCCAGGACCTCCTATCGACGATAGGGAATATTCGAGCAGGGGGCTCTCCAGGAGAAAGAGTTGTAGCCTTCAACCAGCAAAAAGACAAACTGCTGCAAGGCATGAGCGAGCCAGACATCTCTGTGAAACGGCCCATGACGCAGGAGGAGATGTTCTATAACTTGATTGCGACCGCTGAAGGGGCGAACTGGAGAACGGTTTCCCATGACAGCGGCAAGCACGAGATGCTACAGGATATGACGCGTTATCCTGATGTGCGGAATGTAGCCGTTGGAGCCTTCCAGTTCCGTGGGCAGACATGGAGAGATTTTGCCAAGAACTCAGGGGCATTCCCCGAGGGCGCTACCATGGCTCCGGCCGACCAGATGAAAATGGCCATGGAGATCATCAAGCGGGAGTATGGCGGAAACCCGTTTGAAAAAACTCTGAGCGAAGATGATATCGTCAGATTAACGAGAATACTCAATAAGCGTTGGGTATCTTTCCCTGGCGGTTCTCAGCAGCGCTTTTCGGAGGATAACGTCAGAGCGTTCATTCGGCGTCCTAAGGACACTCTGGGGCTCACTGCCGAAGGTAATCCGGTCCAGCAGGGGATCATTTCTACCACCCCAGGTGGTCAGCTGGTTATCAACGACGAGTTGACGCGGAAGAGCAATATCGAAGCCAAGAAAATTGGTGTGGATACTGATGAACAAATTGCTTCACTGACCAAGAAAGTCTCCGACTGGAATCAGACGATTGCTGATATTGATGCGCAGATTAAGAGCATTAATGATAGCACTGTTCTGATCAATGACCAGAAATTGCGCGACCAGACCGAGCGTCTCTCCAGAGATAGGGTTGCGGAGTTAGAAAACCAGCGAAAAGAGGCTGTTGGAATCCGTGATTCTTACAATCGAGAGCTGATCACAAAAGAGACCAATAATCTGGGTCAGCCTCTGGAAGTTCAGCAAGACAAGCTCCAGGAAGCTGATGCTGAGTCCTTGCGTAAAGACACTGCCATCATTGCAGATGCTTTCTCTTCTACCCTGCAGAAGGCGGCCAATAATCAGGACTTCTTCTCGCAGCGCGGCCTCATCAAAGAGGAGTTGCAAACTCAACTCGGCGCCCCCGGCAATCGTGAATTGCTGGCTCTGGGAGAACAAGCATCGGCCGGCGCTCTTTCTGACTTACTCCGTGCCTTGGATGCCAAGATTGCTGAGACGGAAGCGATCGTCAAACAATATGCCGACATGGGGCCTCAGGGTCTACGTCAGTTTGGTGCGGCCAAAGAACGACTTAATCAGCTGCAAAACATTCAGCTAGAGACCAAGAAAGCGCTAGGAAACAGTGAGAAGGTACAGCAGGATTACGACCTTCAGATTAAGAGCCTGAATCGGCAAGACCTTGAAACACGGTTCGGGGTACTCACCCAGTGGCGCCAAGCCTTGGCAGCGAGTGGCCGGCTGAATGAGTTCCACGAGGATTTAGCGGATGTCGAGAAGAAGCTGTTAGATGCGGAAAATGCTTATCTTGAGGATCAACAAATCCGCGGTAGTATATCAAAGCAGCGCGTTGAGGACGAAAAGGCTCGCCGTCAAGCGGAGATGAAGGCGCTAAAGGATCAAGCGGAAATTCAGAACGCTTTATCTCAGCTTAGATATGCTCAGGAAGGGCGGTATGCTTTTTCTGATACGCAGTTGGCATCTCAAGGATATAGAGCGGGCACCGGGCAGGCTATCTCTTTGCCAGAGCAAAGAGCATTGGCTGAATCTGTGCTTGATAAAACTACCAGTGCTTACAAGGTTATCGAAGCCAAGTATAAGGAGGCTCTCGATGAGTCTCGCAATGGTAAGACAGCGTTCGACCGTACCACCGCAGCGTCACAGATTGAAGGGTTACAATCTCAACTCGGTCAGCTGGCTCAAGCGGCCGGCGCGGCTGCGGCTCGCCTGGAAGACCTGAACCCTTCTGTCGTTGGAGAGCTTAGCCAGATTTCTGGAGCCAGCATTGCTGCCAAGATTGCCGAACTGCCTCAATCACTGAAACGCTTTAACGAGAACTTCGAGAACCGGATTGTCAATGCAATGGATCAGATGACCTCTGCCATTGCGGATGCAGCATTGCAGATGCTGGGCATTGTGGATTCGGTTGACGATCTACGACAGGAAATCAGCGATATCGGGGACGCTAAGCTTGCCCTTAGCGACGTGCAGTCTCAGAGTTTGGATGTTGCTAGGCAGATCGAGGATATCCGCAGGAATGAGTCTGACCCGGCGCGGCAAGAGTACCTGATTCAACGCGCTCTTGATGCTCAGAAGATGGCGGAAGAAGCCGCCAGGGCCAATGTGCAGAATGCGCAGGACGCTTATGACCAAGCAGAGTTCGATAACAGCTTCCAAGGAAAGCTGACTGCCATTTCCAAAGAGTTGGTGGGCGGGATTGTTACGGACCTTATCAAAGGAACGCTGCTGCAAGGCATATCTAGCATATTCGGGATAGGGCAACTAGGCAGCAGCCCTCTCAACGCTATGTATGTCAAAGTTGTGCCAGGACCTGCCGACGCATTGAAAGGCGCGACTGGGGCTGTGAGCGAATCAGGTGGATGGTTCAGTGGGTTGTTCGGTGGTGCGGGGGCGCAAGACCCTAACTTCGTAGGGCCTCCGGCACCAGAATCGAGTTGGTGGGATAGTCTGCTCGGCCTATTCAGCAGCAGTAGCGGAGCTGGCGGAGGGGGTAGCAGCACGGGCTGGCTTGACGGAATATTGGGCGTAGTCGGTGCTCTCGGAGGCGGCGGAGGCGGAGGCGGAGGCGGAGGCGGCTGGATGAGCTGGCTCAGCAGCATTACTTCGATTCTCGGCATGTTCGCTGGGGCCGCCACAGGAGGGCAGTTAAGAGGCCCAGGAACGACAACGTCAGATTCCTTCCTGATCCGAGCTTCCGATAAAGAGTATATGCTGAACGCGAAGACTGCTGCAGCCATTGGCAAAGATACTTTGGATGCTTGGAATTTTCATGGAAAGTACCCGATGAAGTACGCACTGGGAGGCATGGTATCCCCGCTGAGGCAATCTACCAACAGCATCTCCCCTGTAGATATGTCGCCAAAGGCCGCTGCGTCGGGAGGGGAGAATCAGTCCATGCGTGTTATCCTGGTAGACGATCACCGGCGTGTGCAAGATTTCATATCATCCCCTGCTGGAGAGCGTACAATGGTAGACTTCGTAAGG
>Ga0129333_10000558_pt1 | contig 30923 bp, 36 predicted proteins | sample CPB6_08_DNA_FD_94474 | JGI IMG/M metagenome (GOLD analysis project Ga0129333, IMG submission 94474) | Freshwater to marine salinity gradient microbial communities from Chesapeake Bay, USA - CPBay_Sum_0.6_0.8_DNA | ecosystem: Environmental > Aquatic > Marine > Coastal | place: USA: Chesapeake... | reverse complement strand
TTTATAAAATAATAAATAATAATAATATGATAAGCTTATCGAGTAGTGGTCTAATAATTGGCACACATATACCCTTCAACAAAACCCTTTCAAAGACCTTATTACTTGCCATATCCTCTGGTATGTATTCCTTCCAATTTTTCCTCGGAAATCCTCAAAGTTTTGTTCGTACTAAACTATCTGAAGATGATATCAAAACATCCCTTTCTTTAAAAGATAGATATCCTATGCATATCTTTACTCACGCTCCTTATGTATACAATATAGCAAAAGAAGACGTAAATGCACAAGTAGTTCAATCTCTAGAAAATGAACTGGCTCAAGTATCTCTATTTGCAGGCAATGGAGTAGTTTTGCATCCGGGCTCTAATCCAGATAAGAAAAAAGGAATACTAGAAATAGCTAAAAATATTTCCAAAATATCTTTTACCCAATCAAAGCTTATTCTAGAAAATATGGCAGGACAGGGAAATATGATTGGATCTACTCTTAAAGAACTCAGAGATATCAGAGACAATGTTTGCGAAGAAAAAAGACAATATATTGGATTCTGTATAGATACTGCACATATATGGGGAATGGGACTCTATGATCTTTCAAGAAAAGAAGAGATAGATAAGATGTTTTCAGATATAGAATCCATTCTAGGAGTAGAAAATGTATCCTTATTTCACGTTAATGACTCAAAAGCAAAATTTGGATCTAAACTAGATAGACACGAGCTCTTATGCAATGGTGAGATATGGAGTAAAGATAAGGGAGAATCTCTTAGATATCTTCTTAATAAGATAAATAGCTATAATATACCTATTGTTTTGGAGACAGATCCATCTGATATCCTAAAATTTTTATATTAAATATGTCATATAAAAGTTTATTATTTTTATAATAAAATAATAAATGAGCAATAGAAGATATATTGAATTGTATAGTGCAAATAGAAACCGTAACCAGTATCCTCTCCAATCATCATTTGAGGTTCCTTTTGCTCCTACTAGACAATGTGCCAATTCTCAACAAGCCTTTGACCCAATATTTACCGGACCTATTTACTACAAATGGCAAACTAGTTCCAGTGGTGTTACACCCGCTTGGCCTGGACCACTCACTCCAGAAACAATGAATCCTCCTCTTTCAACTCAAAGTTGTATTTATTTGCCAGCTGACTCTGGAAATTTATCGTCTATTCCAAACTACTATGTAGGATATATGTTTCATGGAGGAGGAGAATATAGAACTATTATAGAATATGATCCAATCACATCCAAATTTACTCTAAAACAACCATTTTCAGCTATGCCAGCAAATGTGGATCTATTTGATCCAAGTAATCCTACAACTAGTATAATTCCAGGAACTACTAAATTAACTGTTCATATTCCTTCAAAAGATATGAATGGAAATTGTGTTAAATATTGGTCTAATATTTATGATGGATGTTATATTATAGATGAGACTATATCTAATGGAAGTAATATTGTTTATGCTATGATTATTTCTTATGACAATGTTACACAACTAGCTACAATAGACAGAGAATTAACTGGTTGGTCATCTGGAGATATATTAACTCTAAGAAAAACTCTTCCACAAGAGAAGTATACATTAACAGCTAATCCAACACCTAACAATGGAACTTTTGTATATTTTAATGGGATAATATATAATTCATCAGCTCTATCAAGTTTAGTTGGAACAGTTCCAGCTCCAGGAATGATAGTTTATCTACCAGCTGGCCAAGGAAATGTACAGACTAATGCATATGCTGGAAAATACTTGTATAACACAAGTAACACAGCAACTCCTCCATATAATGGAGGAGGAATATATGGAACATATTTTATTAAAGCATCTTATTATAACACTACAACATCTCTAGTAGAGTTACTTGTTGAACAGAATATGATACCTCTAATTACTTGTAATTATAATCCTTCTATTTACCTGACACAGCCTAGAGAAGATTTTCCAGAGGCAAAAGATGATATAGATATAGTTAATTATGTAAAGGATAACTATTCTCCTCTAAATTACAGTGGTTCAGTTGTGTCTCAAAATGAGACTGTATGTTATGAAATATCTCTTGTAAGTCTTACACTTCCAAATGTTATATTAAGAACAGGAGCAAGAGCAGCATTCTATCCATTCTTCTATGTAGAGTTTACAAATACAACATCTCCATCGGGTGCTTCAAATGATATTATTTACAGTAATAGTCCAACAAGTAACAAGGCATTATTTATAGTTCCAGTAACTGATACACAACAGCCTTTAAATAGTAGTTTTGTTAAGCTTTATAGTAATATGGTTCAGACTGTTAAATTTAAGCCTAATGATTCTTTGAAATTTTCAGTATATTTACCAGATGGACAATTGTTTGAGACTGTTGAACAGGATTATTTGAGTCCTTATCCACCAAATGGAATTATTCAGATAGACGCAGTTTTTGGAATTAAGAGAATATAATTTTTAAAGATAATAAAAGAGATGAACAAAGTTTTAAAAGTAATACTATATATAGTTATATTATTTGTAGTGTATATTGTAGTTAGTTCAATTATAGTTTTTCTTGGATTAACAGGAGTAATATCTGAACATTATAAAGAAGATAAGGGAGAGAATAAGGAAGAGAATTATCCAAAGACCTTCTTTATAGATATAGATGGTACAATTGTTCCATATTCAAAGTATAAGGGAGAGTTAGATGATAAACTTAAGATTCATAATTATGTAGAAGATTTGACGCCCGGTGCAAAAGATTTTTTTAAAAGTTTAAATCCTAATGATGTAGTTATTTTTACTACAGCAAGAGCAGAAAGATATAGAGAACTTACAGAACGCACACTAAAGCATCATAATATAAAGTATAGACATTTGATTATGGATTTACCAGTCGGTAAGAGATATCTTATTAATGATACTCGTAATATGTTGTATCAGAAGGCTATAGCAATTAACTTATTGAGAGATAAGGGATTTGGAGATGTATATGACTTTAATCCAAAATCTTAATAAAAAGTCAAAAAAAATAATCACTTTAATAAAATGAGCAGATCTAGTAGTAGTATGTTTAATCTTAATAAGATTGATGAAAATACTAAAATTGTTATAGCTTTCTTAGCTGTAGCTGCTTTAGGACTTGTTGTATATTCGTTGTCATCTTGTGAAGGAAAGAAGTGTAAAAATAGTTGTGGATGTGGATATCAAATGCAAGAGTCTTATGTAAAAGATTTTAGTGGAAATAGCCCGGGATGCACTAATTCTTATAGAGTATATGCTGATAGTCTAAGTAATACATATACTTATCCAAGAAATAGATGTCAAATGTGTAAGGGATACAATAATTCATCTTATGAGCCATTTGAGTATACACATAAAACAGATTTTAAACTATGTCCACATAACTGTAGACAGTATGGTGTAGCAGCCTGTGATCAAGGAACTATTATGTAATAATATTTTAATATTTTAATGTTGTATAACATTAAAATTTCATATTCTAATTTCATATTCTATTACATTCTATTCATAGGTTGCATAGAACTTTCTTGTTCTCTTTCCTTTTGCATTTGCATTGCTCTATTTACAATATTTCCTCCATCATTACTTTTAACTGATCGGTCTTGTTTTACAGTTCTTTGTCTGTTTTCTATATCTATATCAAATTCTACACTTTTAGGAACGTGCATATAAGTATTCATTGTTTGTCCTTTATTAACATCAGCTCCTAGATCCTCAATAGAGGTTGCATTGATAAGTTGCTGTTGTTTTTGTATAGTATCTTGTCTAGGCTGGCTTTCTGGAAGAAGTTGAGATACCATTTGAGAGGGTTGAGGTTGAACCTGTTGCATAGGAACTTGTTGCATAGGAGCTTGTTGCATAGGAACTTGTTGCATAGGAGCTTGTTGCATAGGAGCTTGTTGCATAGGAACTTGTTGCATAGGAGATTGTTGCATAGGAACCTGTTGCATAGGAGCTTGTTGTATAGGAGCTTGTTGCATTTGCATAGGAACATGAGAAGGCAATTGAGTATTATCTAAGGGAGTAACAGGAGTTTGTTGTTTCTTGTATTGATCTATATAAGTTTTCAATAGACGAAATGCTTTTTCTCCTTCAAATGTTTCTACATATCCTGTATCTTGATATACGCGTAGAATACAAGGAACTTCTTTTATATTTAGGCTATCGCTTTTTAGTATTCTTTCTCTTGTTTTTTTGTTATCAATACAAAGTAAGTTAAAATTGGGAATTTTATCAAGCATTTCTATAAATTTTCTGGATGCTGGAGAAAATTTGCTATATAAGAGGATATTTGTATGGTCATCCATTTTTTTGATTTAATAATTTCATTTTAAATTTATATTAAATAAATAATAAAATGAGTAAATACGGAACTATAATCGATTCTAGTTTAGCAGATCTAGGTATGAACCAGAATACTTCATTGCAAAATGCTGTAACATTGGCTAATAATACACCTGTAAATAGACAATATAATGAACATATCGATTCTAATCAGTATGTTGGTTGGGATCAACAGGTGGCGTGGAACTCTTTTCTAAGCAGACTCTTTTCAAAAGAGACAATAAAGACAATACAGAAAAAAACAACAGAGTATTTATTAGGAGTAGATGATCAAGGAAGAGAAATTATTCCTTCAGAGAGAATTATAGAGGCTGCTTTGTATGGAGTTTTTGAAAACTATAGACCAGTGACAGGAGATATATATGGTAAGTATACTGTCGATAATGAAAATAGTAGAGATGATTATAGTTATATTGTAGATCAGACTATTTCTCTATTGGTTAGAGGTATAAGAAATGATTTAGAAATGCAACAGAATAATTCTAAGCTTACAATATGGACAACTGTTTTGGGAGATTTTAATGAGCACGGTTTGAGACAATATGCTCCTATTAAAGTAAGAAATAAGAGACCTGATCCAATGTTATTCCATATGAGATATTAAGGGAATTTAGTATTAAGGGAATTTAGGAATAAAAATTTATATTTATAAAATATAAATTAAATGGATACAACATTTTGGGGACCATCTGGGCACAAACTTAATCACTCCATTGCATATTGTTATACGTTTGGTCTATATGATGAAGATATTCCTAAAAATATTATAACATCCTTCTTTAAATCAGAGAAGTATGTTCTTCCTTGTATATACTGTAGAAGATCTTTTACACAATATCTCAAAGAACTTCCTATAAATAATATGAAAAATAATATTTTTAAATGGATTTACCTTATACACAACAAAATAAATGATAAATTAAGAAAACAGGGATATTTACACGAAAAAAATCCTAAATATGAGAATATCTTACAAAAATATAAAAGATTTGTAAAAAAAATAAATTGCAATATGATAGGCTGGAATTTCCTTTACTCTATCATATTTGAGTATCCTCAGTATGGATTTGAGTTATCCAGATCAAGATTTAATGGTTATGTTACCTTTTTTACAACTTTAAAGTATCTTCTTCCCTGTAAGAGAGTTAGAGATGAATATAGGAATTATATAGAAGAATATCCAGTTGAAAACTATATGGATACAAGAGATAACTTTAAGAAGTGGCTTTATAAGTTAGAGAAAAGAGTAAAAAAAGAGTGTTCTAGTTATGGAGATAGATGTAAAAAAATTGAAAAGCATAGAGTAAAAAAATGTAAAGATAAATCCTGTAGATTATAGAGGAATAGTCTCTTTTATTTCATATAATATTTGCTGTCTAACTTTATAGTATAATATTAACACTGAAGATATAAAGGTAATATACCAAGAAATTCCTACATCTAACATATTAAAGTATATGCAGTAAAATGACCATAATAATGATGATATAAATCTCAATATTAAAGATAGGGTTGATATGTCATCAACTTTTTTAGTAATATATGTATGATAGATCTGAGGTATATTGTATAATAGACCTAGGATATTTGCTATCCATACTAGGATTTTAGCCCAAAGAATATCAGTATTTTCCATTTCTATATATTATAATGCTTCTTATATAATATATTCTTATATACTATTTACTATTTACTAGGAGTCTTTTTTCCCAATTTTGAAAATTTACATCCTTGTTTCTTCCAGAAATTCTTAGCTTTTGGAGATCTCTTAATAGCATCCTTTGCCAACTGGTGATCGGGAAAGTAAAAAGTCTTTCCACAAGTAAGAAAAGAATTTACTCTAGATACTCCCCAAGATTGCTGAGAAGCACCGGGACGATGTTGTCCTCCCCTCCAAGCTGCTAATCCCTTGTCATTTACTTTCTTTAATATATCAACAGGAACTCCTGAAATTTTACTTTTTTCTTTGAGTGTCTTTGCGTTTTTATAGGTTTTATTCCATTTTTCGGTATATTTTGACAATTTAGGAGATTTCTTCTCTACATCTTGTCTTAGAGGAGAATAGTTCTTCTTTCCTGTCTTTTTTTCTTGAAGTTGGTTATACTTGATTTCAAATTTTTTCTCAAACTTTTCATCTGAAGATAAGCCTCTAAGATAACGAGGAGCATACTTGTACTTGTTTAAATATTCCTCTACTCTATCCTGTACATCATCCTTTTTTCCACTGCACTTTAAATCAGCCATTTTACAGAATTTCTTTAACTTTTCTAAAGTTATTCTAGTCATTCTATTTATTTAATAAATTATTTTATATAAAGAGTAAACTTATGTAAAAAATGGGAATAGATATAGCAGTAGTGTATGCTATACACTCGTCTCTAAAATACACATCTAACTATAATAACGTATTAACACTAGGAAGACAAGAAATACATACTACTAGAGAGAATATAAAAAATATATTAAATACTGATTACAAATCGTATAATATGCTACGCTCAGATACAATAAATTCTATAATTGACAAATATGGATTAGTAGATCCATATTATTTAGAAATTGGAGTGTGGACGGGCACTACTTTTAAAGAAATCAAAACAAAAAATAAAGATGGCGTTGATCCTGAGCAGTATTGTAAATGTGAATATGTAAATTATAAAATGACTTCTGATAATTTTTTTAAAAACCATATTAATAAAAAGTATGACATAATTTTTATAGATGGTTTACATACTGCACATCAAGTAACGGTTGATATATACAATTCTATTAAATCCCTTAATAATGGAGGGTTTTTAGTATTGGATGATGTTTACCCACATAAAGAAAGAGAACAAGAAGCATTAGATCTTCGTAGATTAGGGGAACACTTAACGGGCGATGTATGGAAAGGTGTGTATAATATATTAGATGAATTAGAAAGCATATCATCCGATATATATTTTATTCGTGATGTGGAAAGAGGACACTTAATTTTTAAGATTGAAGATACTTCTAAAAATATTACTGTTGATAATACAATGCCTAATACAAATATAGACGGATTTAATCCGTGTGAATGGAACAAATATACATATTCACGTGATTTTCCAGAATATTTAAAAAGATTAGAAAAGTTTAAGCCTGATATATTCTGTGATAATTTTTTCAAAAGTCTAGGATTTAAACAAGTCGACTCTACTGACTTTTCTAATGAACAGAATCCTACATTTACTCATAATATGAATACAAAGATAGAAATACAGAATAAATATGACTATATATTTGACGGAGGGACTATTGAGCATATTTTTAACATACCTCAACTATTTGACAATATAGTAAGTTTATTGAATATTGATGGAGTATTCTGTTCAATAACTGCAAATAATAATTTTTCTGGACACGGATTTTACCAGTTCAGTCCTAATTTGTTCAAACAATGCTTTACATCAAGGTATGGAATGGAACTAAAAGAAATGTATCTATGTTTTGCCGATAATTATAAAATAAATATACAAAGTGTTATGGACTTTAATACTTATAATAAGAGACAAGAGTTTAGATTTGATACAAATAGCCCAGTATATATCATAACAGTTGCTAAAAAAATATCTCATACTGGAATCAGCTTTATAAAAAATCCTCCAACACAATATAGTTATGAAAAAAATAAAACTCTATTTGTTACCTCTTTCAAAGACATAGGAAGATCTAAGTGGAATAGCTATTTTAGAAGAGATACAGAAGACTACATATCTTACTTTGGAAATCTTGTAAAAACTCTTCAGTATAATAACTCTGACATAATATGTTTCTGTGATGATGATATCAAATCACAACTACTGGATAGATTTAATTTTAAGAATTCTTATCCGTATGATAAGGATAACACTTTTTATAAGTTTTTATCCATAGAACAGGCCATAATTAATAAGCCAAAATTTAAAAGATTGATAAGCCATAGAATACATCATCCTGAATGCTTTTCTGCAGAATATAATATAATTAATCACAATAAAGTAATCTTTATTGATAGGGCAAAATATATGTTTCCTAATTATAATAACTATTGCTGGATAGATTTTGGATATAAAAAATATCCTGATATTGTAAACATAAATATAGGGAACATAGATAAAATAATTTATTCAAAATGTTCACAATATAATTATGATGTAGCAGAGGAGATTGATCCTATACAAATGTGTAGTCAAGCTCCTGATATCATACAAGGATCAATGTTTATTATTCCTTCCAATCTAGTACAATGGTATGTTCAGGAATACAAAAAAATGTTACTACACTATCATCAATTAGATATAGTTGATGATGATCAGGCAATTGCCTTTCAAATATACAAAAATAATAAACAGCTATTTGACCTAAAAATATTAGACTGGCATACTCTTCTCTTTACAAATATATACACTCAATAAATTCATCACATATTCTGGACTAAATTTTTTATAAGCATCAAAGTCTTTTCTATCTTCAATAATATACTTGAAATTTTTTAGTATATTTACAAGCTCATAATAGTTAGTATAAATAATAGCCTGATTTCCTAGTATGTCTAGATGTGCATTGTTATCTTTAGAAATAGTAGTAATTACAGGTTTATTCATAAAAGAAAACTCTCCTATTGACATACCAAAAGTTTCCCCTTCTTCTCTTGCGTGAAGCATCGCATCACAAGTATTTATGAATTTTACTTTATAGTCTGTATCTATATTTCTATCAAGATAAATAATATTACTATGAGAGTAAAATACGTCTGTATTCATAAAGAGGAAATATATATCATCTCTTGTTAATAACACGTTTTTTATTGCTTCATAAACATAATCTATATTAAACTCCTTAAATCCTCCATATCTTCCAAACACTATTGCATTATCTGGTATATTTAGATCACTACGAAGACACGTAAATGAAGAAAGGGATGGAAGTGATATAATATGAGGAATGACAGGATAATTTGTCCTGTTCTTATTCAGAGAATTATTAATGGTGATATAGTAATCTCCTTCTGGATAATTTAGATTAAAATTACAGTGCTTTATAGTTTTACATTTTCCCCATATATTCTTGTTGCCAAAATCATATATATCAGATCCACCGTGAGTTAATGTATAAAAAACATCTATTTCATACTTCTCAATAATTCCGGCCATATCTGACATAGTTTTTATTTCTATCATATTATCCCCAAATCTCTTCTTAAACTTTTCAAAAGAAACAGTTAAAATTGGAAAGTTTAAAGACTTCATACTTTCTTCATTTAAATATACAATTATAGACTTATTTCCTAGTATATCTTCATTATAATGAGCATAGTCATAAATTGATACCTCTGTTCCTCTTTCAGAAAAGTGTCTTACAAAAAAGGCTACATTACTCTTATTACTCTTATTACTTTCATAAAATTTACTCAGATACAACTCATAGCATTCAGGAAGATTTCTATTATTTTCTATAGAAATATTATCAAACTCCATACTGTTTCTATCAAATAGATCAATACTATTCTTTATTTTATCTCGTATTTTTTCTTCACTAATATACTTCTCTATATTGTTTTCTTGATGAGAAAAATTTTGAATCTTGTTTATGATTGATTTTGTATCACCAAAATAACTAAGATGCCATCCAGCGTTTCTTATAAAAGATATATTATCATATGGCTTCTGTTTTTCATACTCATCCATAAGAGGATTATTTCTATAGATATTAGGAACTGGATTTATCCTATAATACTCATATTTTAATATTACACTAGCATACCACTTACTTCTACAAAGTGTATTAAGATTGTAATAGTAAAAATCTTGCTCTAAACACAATATATGAAAGTTAAAGTTTTTTATATTAATCAACATATCTCTCCTTGGTATTTCATCTACATCTCCTATCAATATAATATCTTCATTATTTAAGTTTAACAATCCAATGCCATTGTCTATAAAATTTCTCTGTGTATATTCGTTTAACCATTGTTCATTTTTATTCACATCAGGATTATGCTTTAAATTTTTAACAACAATATGTATAATCTTTTCCTTAAATTTAGAAAACTTTTGCTCATTAAGCCTATAGTATAAGGGCTTCTCTTTCCCCATAAAAGTTCTTGTTGCCTCAACTATAATAAAAAAGTCAACAACATCATATAAAAGAGATAAACGATAATACAGGAGGTCTATCTCATTGTAAAAAATAAAAGCATCAATAATCTTCATAATTATATTGAATAATTATGAACTTTTAAGTATATATTATCGTTTATAATTGAGTCAATCCTTTGGCAAATATGTATCTATAAAAAGACTTATCATCAGCAAAGTCCCACTTATCTTCCGAATCATTTGAACGTCTACTTAATTCTCTATCTCTAATATTAAAAAAACTTGTCATTATAATATTAGTCACAGAACAATATGCTAAAATAACCTTTAATTTGTTGGGGCTTATTTTCTCTGTCCATAATATATAACTTCTAAACATATCTCCTTTCCATTCATCCTTATAGTACTTGTAATACTCTTTAGGCATATCATCAGGCCTTTCTTTAATAAAAATATTGAACAAACAATTATTCTCTGGTATATACTCAAAATTATAAATATTTTCTTTCTCATCAAATAAGACTAACTGATCATATAAAATATAAGGAAATATTCTTCTACATTCTACTACAAATGATACCTGAAAATCTTTAATATTATTTGGTTGTACAAGATAAGAAAATGATACTGGAAATACATCTCCAGACATCATCTTAAAGAGATATGACGCACTTCTTTCAACCATATTCTCCAATATTCTATATAAGATATATAGAATATTTACTCTTTATTAATCGTTTTTAAATTTTCAATAAATTCCTCCTTATATATCTTTATATCATACATCTCTCCTCTATCAATCATCTTTTGTACCAAACTATCTAACTTACATTCATCAGTTCTTATCAAGTAATATTCCAATTTTTTACCTACAAGCTTATCACTAGCTAGAAATGTTGACAGTTTTCCATAGGTTATTGTGCTTTTATTAGAGTAGTATTTACACTGTCCTACTATACTTAAAGATGTATCTATTAAATCTATTCCTTTATCTTGAACCGGAAAGCCATTACTCGCTTTTATACTTGGAGAAAAATCTTCATACACAAAAAAAGGTCTACCAAGCCTCTTTGTCAATTCTATAGCAGAATAGTATTCAAAAATCATAGGATATAATCTTGGTTTATTACAATATAAAAGACTCTTAATATTCTCTCTTAGATGATTTGCGTGTGACATATCTATATATTTAATATATCTCAAACAACAATATAATTCATTTTTATTATAATAAATGATAGACGCTAAATACATTATAATATCAATAGGAGTAATTATCTTACTAATCATAACTTGTTGTATCAACTCTAATGATTCTGATAGTTGCGAAGATTGGAGAGGTGGAAGAGGTTACGGTAGAGGCTATGGAAGAGGTTACGGTAGAGGCTATGGTAGAGGTTATGGAAGAGGTTATGGAAGAGGGTATGGAAGATGGTATGGAAGAGGATATACACTTCCTTATTATACATATGACTATCCTTATTATGAACCTGAACCTATAAGAATAGAAGTTCCTTTATCTATACAGATAACAGATACAACACCAACTCCAAATCCAACTCAAATATAAGAGAATAATATTATATAAAATAAGCTTAAATAAGGTTAAAATGTTTTGTTATTCTAAAGATCTTGAAATGGCAGGAGTGGCAGTTGATTCTTATAAAAGAATTATGAACAATCATTCTAATAAAGATTTTATTGTAAAGAATATAGTGAATACTATGAATATAAAAACAGTTGATTTTTTAGGAAGCTATTTAATATATGACAGAGATAAAGAAGGAGAGTTAAGTGATTTTTATGGTGATACAACTGACGGAGAGCTCTGTGAAAGTGTAAAAAATAAGCTATTACAAAAGATAAAAAAGTGTAAAAAGACATATATGTTTTTTTGTGTTGGTTCTGTATTATATACTAATGATACAAGTCATCATATGATAGTTATGCTTTCTAAAGAATATAAAGGTCATATAAAAATTTTTAACTCTGGGTTGTATTATATGGAAAGATATCAAGAACAGATAGAAAATCTAGTAAAAGATATAGTAATAACACTTGGTTTTGATCCAGTTTTTATTGATAACTATATGGGTATGAGTAGATATGGTTTATTTTTACAGAAAAGTAATCCTCAAGACTATTGTAGAGGCGGATTAACTGGAATATTATTATCTTATATTAACTATAAACATTCAATACACAATGAATCATATTGCCAAACTTGGTGTATTCTTATGTTTATGTATGAAATAGAAGCTATGAAAAGAGAAGGAAAAAAATATAATATAAATAAGAACTATATGAAAGACTCATTTACAAAATCAAAGTATGAGTTAGAAATTCTTATAAGAAAGTTTATGTTGAACATTGTAACTAGATTTGAAAATAATATAGACTTTATGGATGAGTTTTTAAGTAATATTAGGAATTCTAATATGACTTATAAGAATGAGAAATTTAGTAAAATATTAGAGAAAGCTTTTAAGACTTTACATAAAGAGATATATATTTAAGGACGATGAGGAGAACGAGAACGAGAAGACTTTTTAGATTTATTAGACTTTTTAGATCCACTTCCTCGAGATACAGAACGGGAAGAACTGCCACGTCCTCGAGATACAGAACGGGAAGAACTGCCACGTCCTCGAGATACAGAACGAGCAGAACTACGTCCTCGAGATTTTGATGCAGCTCTTATTGCTGATGCTTGTGCTTTAGCAGCTTGTGCTTGTGCGATTTGAGCTGCAATATCTCTTTCTCTTTGGCCATAAGGATGTAAATTTAATTTGGTATTACATATAGTATCATCGTCATTTGGAATACTAATATCTGGATTATACATTTGAAAGCATTTTTCCATATCTTCTAAATATTTTTGTTCAAAAATACGAGTTGAAACATTTCTCTTTATTACCCATAAGATAAATTGTCTAATACATACCTCTAAATCTATAGAATCATCATTCCAATAATTCATATTAGGATTATCAAATTCCAATACACCTTCTTTAATTTTTTGAACATCTGCAAGCATAAGTAATACAGACCAACTTTGACAAAATGCTTCTCTATTTACTGACTCTAACTCACCTAAATATCTTTTCCCTTCAGTCCAAGAAACTCCAAGTGTTATATCCTGAGGATTTATTTGTTGCGTTTTTGGTCCTATACATAATCCACAAGGAATTCTTTCTGTAGTATATGTTTCAATAAGTTTTGGTGTTAAACCAAGTTTCTTGAATGCTTCTAAACAAACACTTTTAACCTCTTCTGCAATCTGAGGGCCCCAACTTTGTATTCCTGGATCTAACATTCTTAACTCATTATTATCTATTTTATATATAAATCCGATGTGATGGCTAACATTTTGTTTTTGTACTATTCCTCCTATAAGAAAACATATATATTGATATCTTCTTCTTGGTTTATTTATTGCCTTCTTTAAATCATAAGATATTTTTTTTGTAATATCATCAAATAGATGTGCATCTACAGTGCCTTCGTAGTATTGTTTTAACTCTTCTCCGCTATAAGCTTTAACTGAATGTAGTTTGCCAAGTCCCCAACGTTCAGCAAAAGTTCCAAGTCCTAGTGGATCAATTTTACGTTGAGGAAATGTCATATAAGAACCCATAAAATAAAATCTATCATCTTTAGTATCTTCAAATAATTGTCTTACAATCCAAGTTTTATCAGTCAAATTATTCATTTGTTCTATATATTCCTTATACAAATCTCCACAATCATCTAAACTTGGTGCTGCCATTGCTGCCATTTTTATATTAATATAAAATATTAATATAATATTATTTATTTATTACTACTAATACTAATCTTTACACCAAGTGCCTGTAGCTCTTGAAAAAGAAGCTTAGTACAATACGGAATATTTGTCTTTGTAATATCGTCTTTCTTACAAGCACGACACTGCTTTGCGGTAGATATAATACAACCGCACTTGTTGCAAATGTTTACTTGATAGACATCACTCATATCAAAAAACGTCTCTTGAATAAACGCCGCTCCACCGTGTGCGATTAGCGAATCGCGCTCCATTTCACCCGTGCGAAGGCCTCCATCTCTTGATCTTCCTTCACTTGGTTGATGATGCATCATTGTAACATTGCCCCTGCTTCTCGAGTGCATTTTATCTTTGACTAGATGCTTCAATCTCTGGTAGTAAGTTGGTCCAATAAAAACTTCTGCTTCTAACATTTCTCCCGTATATCCACAATACATTCGTTCATTTCCGTGACGCTCATATCCAAGACTCTTCAACTCTTCGGAAATCTTATTAATAGGATTGATACTTGAACTAGAAAAAGCAGTTGAATCTCCCAACTTTCCATTCATCGCAGCCGTCTTTCCTAACAAACACTCAATCAACTGACTCATCGTCATACGACTTGGCATACAATGAGGATTGATCAGCAAATCAGGGGTAATTCCTTGACTTGTAAATGGCATATCTTCCTGGCTTAACAAAAGTCCACAAACACCCTTCTGACTTGAACGAGAAGCCAGCTTATCGCCCACTTCAGGAATTCTAAGCTGTCTAATGCGGACCTTTACCATTTTATTTCCTTCATCATTAATTCCCTCCCAAACACCGTCAACAATTCCTTCCTCTCCATTTCCAATAGCCAAGGAACAATCTGTCTTGTCATCTTCTTCATCTGTTTTTACCTTTGTCAATGTTTTTCCAATAATAATATCTCCCTTTACTACTGGTGTTCCCTTCTTGATAATTCCATTCTCTGCTAGCTTACTATAATTCATTGTATTGTTCTGTGACTTGGCGGGAGGCACCTCAATTCTCTCAAAACTACAATTTGTCTTTTTATTCTCCTCACACTGTAATGTCTTATAACAAGTATGCACAAACATACCCCTCTCCACAGAGGACTTATTAAGCATAACTGAGTCTTCTTGGTTCCCTCCTAATCATCAGGAAGTTAGTGAAGTATTCCTGATGATGTTTACCAAATGTCTATAGACATTCTTTGCCATTCTCTCAATCATCATATAATCGTGTTTGATAATTGATTTACAAGCAAACACCATTTCTGGTGGGGTTAGACTATATCTTAAGCAAGTGTACAAACACAAGCCTACTACCACTTAGTCGTTGAACCTTCTTCCATCTTTCGATTAGGAAGCTTGGCTGCGGATTGTCTTGATTAACTCAAACTTTTTACCATACCCAATGTGATTAACATTGGCCACTTATTCATTACTGAAAAGTTTGGTATCCGAGTCTTCCTGGTGACTTTCTTCTTGATGATTATGATATCTAAAGAAATATTATCAATATAAAATGAGCTCTCAAACAAAAAATTGTAATCGTTGTAAAAAGGAAAAATTGATAACAGAATACTATATAAATCGGCCATATTGTAAAGAATGTGGAAGAGAGATGGTCAGAATCTATAAAGCAAATAATAAGGAAAAGGTGGCAGAATATAACAAAGCATACAAACAAGAACATAAGGAGGAATTATCAGAATATAACTCTAACTACCACCAAGAACATAAAGAGAGGGTATATGAAAGACACGCTGTAAATGTTAAGAAATATAAGGAGAAAAAGAAGGATGATGTAGAATTTAAGAAAAAGGATCAGATCAGGGCTACTGTTAGAACATTTGTAAAGGGAGAAACCAAAACTAACAAGTATATCGGTTGTAACCGAGATTTCTTGTTAAAATGGATTTCTTATAACGATCCTTCTTATACTTTAGAAACTTACGGAATGGGAGGTTGGTGTCTAGACCACGTTATTCCTTGTTGTAAGTTTTCTTTAGATGAGAATCTAAAATGTTTTAACTGGACAAATGTTAGACCGTTATCCATTTCTAAAAATTCAAAGAAACACAAGTATCTTACAAGAGAGGATTTAGATAATCATATGGCGATTTTAAATAAATTCATAGAAGAAAATAAAGAGCTCATTTTAAAAGAAAATATTGTTGTTGTAGATTATGATAGATATCAATATCTTGATGATGATGATGAAAAGACATCAGTTTAAGAGTTTCCCGCAATTCGATAGTATTGCCCGACACGAACGGACTAGCCACCCTTTTGGGGTGACTAGGGCAGAACCTTTACCCTCCATAAGTGAGAATAGCTACGATAGGATTGCATCCTGTAAGCATCTCGTCATATTTAAGCATCTTGTCAAACTTTGTAGAAACCATTGGCTTCTGTGGATAATGCATCACGTGGACTACTGTATCAAATCTCTCTTTAAAAGCCAACGAATAAACACCCAACGCTTGCTTAACCATACTAGATTGATACACTAGACGAGGACTTTGATTGTGCTCTGGATATGGAATAACCGCCGAACACACACCCAACATTGCAGAAGGATGAATCTCACAATAATTATACTCTGTCTGTTTATACTTTACTAAATCCTCTGGATTCATCGCAATAACACTAAACTCTACCTCATTGCTATCAATATATCTCACAATATCATTCTCCAACAATTCTGACCAAGACATATTCAGATGCTCTTTTGTCAATGACAACTCATTATCATAAACAGTCAATACTGGCCGAATAAATCGGCCGTGATCACAAAAAATACGAACCTCTCTATCATCATCGTCATAGTAGAAAGATACTTGATTACTGAACATACAAGCCTTTTTGTAATTCAATAACTCTTCATAAAAGTCGTGTGGATTAGATGTTAAACCAATCATAGCACCATTAATATAAATCTTATACATATTATAATTATCATCCTCAAAAAAGTCTTCATCAATTACACAAAAATTATCACACTTCTCAACAATCTCTCTAACAAGAATAGGATTACATCCTGTAGTAATATTTGCCAACAAGGACAAGTTTTTAACAATGCCGATACTCTTTCCTTCTGGAGACTCAATGATATCAATAAAGAAGCACTGAGTTGGATGAATCTGTCTGATCTTTACATTCTTTCCTTCTTTTCCGATAGGGATAATAACACGACGTAGATGTGATAGCGTAGCAGGATATGTTAGACGACTCATAATCTGGCTCACACCTGTTCTCATATATCCATTCTTTTGAACAGTCCAGTTTCCGGTAGAGAAGGCGTGTTTTAGAGACGATGTAATATTATTTGTTCGGTTCATCGCAGTGATGATATCTTGTCTCTTTTCTAGATATTTTTTGAGGTTATCGCTATATCGTTTCATACACATACGAAAGAGATCAGAGATTAGAACGCCCGGTCCTTCAATTCTCTTTAGAGATACATTATCACGATCATCCTCGGGTCTAATTCCTAGACATACTCTGATAAGCTTATTAATCATATCACCGAGAAACATAGCCTTTTCTAGAGGAGTACAGATTCCCATATGAGGAAAGAGTTCATTTTCGATTACTTGTTGAGTATAGATAAGACGTCTCTCATCGTCGTCTTCTACTTTATGAATTGATGCCTTACTGATATACTTCATTGCTTCCTCCTTGTTTCTGTATTGAATACTTTCACGAATAATACGTTCAACAATCTTATTTTCTTCTTTTGTTTTTGGATTGATGAACTTGATAATATCTTTGCTATTAAAACCTAAAGCTTTAAAAACAGATCCAGCAAAAACTTCTTTTGACATATACGGAAGTGATAATGTTATATTTTTGAGATCTTTGTTCATTTTTGCTTGGATAAGTACACTGTGACCTGTTTCTTCAGACATACTTCTAATTTCTGCGCTATATGGAATTTTTTCATCGTTTTCAAAAACATATACTTGGTTATAGTTAAGTCTCTCTTGACACACAAGAACACGTTCCTTTCCATTAACAATAAAGTAACCACCGGTATCATTTGAACACTCTCCTTTCTCAACACACTCATCCATACTTAGGCCATAAAGATTGCACTTACTAGATCGTACCATAGTAGGAATTTTCATAAGAAAAACTTTTTTGTGGAAGATTTCATCTGTCTTATTGAATTTTTCATACTTTTCATCATATTCCCAGAACTCTTCATTGATATCTAAAAATACAGGCGACTCGTAGGTTAGATCTCTTAGACGGGCCTCTTGTGGAGTGATACACTTGAAGGTATGTGTTTCATCAACAAAGCCTGCGTTTTCAATATAAACCTGACCAAATGTTGCCTTGTATTTGATTGTCTTTGTTTCAATGTTGATAGATGGAGTTTCATCTATAATTTTCTGAATTAGATAGTTAACCATATATTCAAAGCTTTCAAATTGATGATAGACTGGCCCTTTTTCAGTAAAGTACTTCTCCATAACAGAGAAGAAATCGTCTTCAATCAGATTGGAAGTCATTTTTCGCACAGTGAGTATGGGTTTGTTAATTGATTAAAAAAAAGTCTAAAAATCTTAAAAAAATCAATTTTAAAATCTTTAATTCAATAAAAAATGAACAGAACGGGAAGAGAATCATCAAAAGAGAACCCTAACAAAAGCTATGCGTCAAATGCATCAAAAATATTGAGTAAATATCCTGATAAGGTTCCTGTCATTTTTAATAGTGCAAATGGTGCTCCTCAGCTTGATAAGAGAAAGTTTATTATGCCTAGAGACTTACAGGTTTCACAATTACTTTATATTATAAGACAAAAGGTTAAACTTCAACCAGAAAAAGGCTTATTTTTATTTTTCGGAAAAAATAATATTGCAAATACAAATATGTTACTATCAGAAGTTTATGAGAATTTTAAGGATAATGATGGCATATTATATGCTACATATTCTATCGAGAATACTTTTGGATAAAAGAATAAAAGAATGTTGTAAAAAATAAATAAAAAAAATAATAATAAATATAAATGGCAGAAATTAATACTAATACCGCTACTTGCAACTACAGCTCTTTAGGAAACTATTATGGCCTTGGAAATGTTGTAAAGAGACCTAACACTCTAGGAAATATTCAAAATCCATTTGTAACTTATCCTGTTCAACTTAACTACCAAGTAGTTCCTGTTTTTGCTGGAACTTCTGACTACACCAGACCAAACTATAATGTTTTGAACAAAGGATCTTGTTACAATTATGCTGGAATCAATCAAGCCTATATTGATTGTTCAAATCCAGCTAGCAGTCAGGCGTGCAATTTGAACCAAGGAAAGTGCGTTACTTACTATCCTCGTGGCTGTGAACAATAAATAAAATATATAGATAAAAAAAATATTATTAATATTTTATTAATAATAAATGTCTTCGAGTGAAATAAATAATTCATTATCTACTTGTAACTACGCATCTCTTGGAAATTATGATGACCTTCCAAATATGCCTAATACTTTAGGTAATATCCTCAACAACTTTGTTACTTATCCTGTTATTCCAAACTATCAGGTTGTTCCTTATTTTGCTGGAACCGGTGATTACAGCACACCAAACTACAACAGTTTAACAAAGGGTTCTTGTTACAATTATGCTGGAATCAATCAGGCTTACATAGACTGTTCAAGTCCAGCTAGTAGCCAAGGATGCAATGTTAACGGTGGACAATGTGTTACCTATGCTGCACGTAGTTGTTCATCAGGCCCTTCTCCAAGTCCAAACCCAACTATGATGCCTACTATGGGACCTACTATGGGACCTACTATGGGACCTACTATGAGACCTACTATGGGACCAACTATGATGCCTACTATGGGACCTACTATGGGACCAACTATGATGCCTACTATGGGACCAACTATGATGCCTACTATGGGACCAACTATGAGACCAACTATGGGGCCAACTATGAGACCAACTATGGGGCCAACTATGGGGCCAACTATGGGTCCAACTATGAGACCTACTATGGGTCCAACTACTAGACCAACTTTCTAATATAATAAATTTATTCAAATAAATAAATAATATTATAATAAAAATGAGCAACAAAGATTTATATATAGTAGCCGTATTCTTTATTCTAGTTTCACTGCTATTAGGAAATAAGATAAAACTTTTTTTTGCTAAGAATGCAGCTGATATAACTTTCCAATTTGGATACGCATTTATAATAATTTTATTGTTTAGTGCAATTTACTTTATATTTTTTAGAAATACAAAAGAGGATTTTTTCTTTCAAGTAAGCAAGTGTAATCCTAAATGTTCTGGTGCCTATTATGGAAAGCCTGCAACATTTCAGTTCACTCCATTAAGTGTTAATGGAACAACTTGTCCAGATAAGAACTGTGGATATGGAATGATATCAGAGTGTAAGTATCCAGAGTGTCAACAGATACTACAAAAGTATGGAGGTCCACCACCAAAAGAACAACTATGAGTATAGTCATAAAAAATAATATAAACTTAAAGAAATGTACATATATATGTAAAAGCATTTGTAGTACAGTGGTTAGTATGACTGCCTTCCAAGCAGTTGACCCGGATTCGAATTCCGGCAAATGCATTTTTCAAGTAATTTGTACTTGAAAAAACTATATAAAGTTTTTTTTGTATTATAAAATAATGAGATGTCGTATTTTAATAGCATAAGCGCAATGTATCAGATAGCTAATCTGATTTATGGTATAGTTTCTAGCTCTACTATAACTCCTCGTATATCTGTTCCTGTTTCTATTTCTATACCTTATATGAGTTCTTCGTCTAAAACAGAAGATAGTGAACTAAAAGATCTAGATTTTTTTCAGATGGAAAAACTCCTAACTTGGATGAAATTTTTTTTTGAGGAGGAGAAAAAAAGAGATAGTGAAAGCAAAGATGATAAAGATGAAAATGAAAATACAATAAAAGCATACAAAAAAGAGCTATACAATATATATGTAGGAATAAAGAGTGATTATATTCAGTATCAAGGATGGAAAAAGTATAATAATAGTATATGGCTATTTTCCTCTTATCGTTCAAAAAATACAAAGGATTTATCAAAAAAAATTATATCAGACATACAGCTATTTAATGAAGGATTAAAAATGTTTTCTATGATATCTAAAAATAATTTATATTGAATAATAAATTTCTTATACAGACTATATAAGAAATAATAAAATCAAACCTTTAGATGCATTGCAATTGCCCTTCTGTACTCTCCGTTCTCATCATAATTTGATATCATTTGTATCTCTGTATTCTTCTCTAGCGCGATGTCTTTCTTAAATTCTAGATCTGTTTTGCTATACTCTTTACTTCCGGTAATAATTTTTTCTTCTATATCTTTCTGTATATTGTTATGGACATCATTATATATCTTCTTAATTGGCTCTGATATTTTCTTATGAAAAAGATGAGCATCAATATCTTCTGATATGCCACTACTTTCATTTTTATATTTAAATCTGTTACGTGAAGGATCTGTACAACATATAATCATTTGACCATTTTCAGTCTTTGCAATCTTATCATATACAAATTCAGCTACACCTCTTTGTCCCTTCCAAAAGTACTCTTCTATACTATTATCTTTTGCCAGAGATAATATACGGTCTTTATTTGTATATTCCTCGTATGTTTTATAGTCTGTAAGTATATTCTGTATATTGCTTGTATTATTCTGGGTCTTTATATTATTAGTAGTATTTTTAGGCTGTTTAGCAATATCAGCTATAGTCTGATTTAATTCATATATTTGTCTTTCTAAAGACTTTATAGTATTATCTCTTTCTGAAAGTAATACCTTATATGTTTGATTTTCTAACTTGATATAATCTATTAATTCATTAACTTTCTCTTGTTCTCTTGATTCTTTGCATACATCAATATGACAATTTAAAGCATATTTAGTTGAAAAATTTTTTTGACAACACTCACATTTATATTCTCCACTTATTTCCTTTCCCTGTATTTCTAAACAATACTTAGCTGTCTTTTGGTGATAATTTAAAGAAGAAGTAGTTTTAAACTCTTTATTACAAAAGTCGCATTTCATTCTTTTATTAAAGGTTAAGATTTTTAAATTTGGATTTCAAAGGATTTTTTGAAATTTTTTGAAATCCATTGAAATCCTAAAATCTTGTTTTTTCAAAGCATATTTATGCTTTGATTTTTTTACTTTTTTTGGAGATAAGTTTTTTTGAAAACACAGAATTTGTGTGTGTGGACTAAAATTTTTTTTAGACTTTTTTTAAAAATTTTAAACTTTTTAAAAATTTTAAAAAAATATTTTTGGATTTTTTTAAAAACTTAAGAATTTTATTTTATTAAAAAAGTAAACAGCTTGTTTGAGTATATTATTATTATTATATGTACACTTTAATTTATGGCTTATAATTAGTATTTTATATACGATTTAGTCGATTTAGTCGATTTTGGCAAAATCCAACAAAATCCTAAAATCTGGTTTTTTTCAAAGCATATTTATGCCTTCAAATTGATGATTTTTTTGGAGACAAGTTTTTTTGAAAACACAGAATTTGTGTGTGTGGACCAAAAAATTTTTTTTAGACTTTCATGAAAAATTTTAAACTTTTTAAAAATTTTAAAAAAATATTTTTGGATTTTTTTACAAACTCGAATTTTATTTTATTAAAAAGTAAACAGATTGTATGAGTATATTATTATTATTATATTTATACTTTAATCTATTGTTTATAATTAACATTTTATATGAATTTTATATACGATTTAGAAAAATCCTAAATCTTGGTTTTTTGAAGGAATAATAACAATGATTTTGTACAAAATTAAAGATAGTTATATTTAACCTATTTTACAGAAGCATTTTGAGATTTCAAAGGATTTCAAAAAATTTTTTGAAATCCAACAAAATCCAAAAATCTTGATTTTTTAAAGCATAAATATGCCTTCAAAATTAACGATTTTGTTGGAGATAAGTTTTTTGAAAACACAGAATTTGTGTGTGTGGACCAAAAATTTTTTTTTAGACTTTCATGAAAAATTTTAGAAACTCAAAAATTTTAGAAAAATATTTTTGGAAAAAATTGAGAACTCAAAAATTTTAAAAAAATAATTTTGGAAAAAATTGAGTTGGGACTTAAAATTTATTATACGTATAAATGAGCATTGAAGGAGACAACATAACTTTTCGTAACAGGTTTTTGTGTAGGAGTTGTAAAAAATTATTTATAAGTAAGGAGGCTTTGGATTCACATATAATTTTGTGTTATGAATCCAGATTGGAAAGTATGAGAGAGAAGAATAAACAAGATATTGAAAATATAAAGAAGGATTATGAGGAAAGAATAGATAGTATAGTAGACTATATGTCTAACCACATTGAAATTATAGAGAGAAAGCATATAGAATTGAACAATTACCTTATTAATCAGATCAAAGCTCTTGCTTCTCTTTAAAGTATAAAAAAGAATAGAATAATTATAAAGCATATTTAAAGCTGTAACATTATATATAAGAAATAAAAAAAAATGATTCCTATTCTTTACATTGAAGAGACTCGTGATGATTCTAATAAGGATTGGCACTTTTGTATCCGATATGGAGGAGATGATACCTATGTAGTTTACGGCTATCGTTTTAATTATGGAACCGATTTCTATACAAAAATGACCTTCAATAGCCGTTCTACATTGTCTGATTTTCTTCGAACTGCTTGTTGTGAGGAGACATCTCGTATTGATACTACTCTTTATTTTGTGAATGAGAGGGATATTGCAATTGATCACTTTGATTCTTACTATAACTTGTATCAATACAATAATGAGCTATTTGGGTATGATAATGTTACCTTTACACAGGATAAAATTATGAGTTATTTGAAAATGCTACGAGATATGCGTATGTATTAATAAATAAAAATGAATTATAATGTTAATTATGTTTAATAAATTAACATTAACAACATTTGAAATGTCTCTCTTGAAGGGTTCTGAATTTAATATCGATTACACTCTACGTTTTGATGGAGGATGTGCCCCAACTAATCCCGGACCTTGCGCTGGAGCTTATGTTATTATTGATAATAAAGGAAGAATTGTTGCCGAGGGAGGAGAATATATTGAGAGTGGAACTAATAACTATGGAGAATATTGTGGTCTAATCTATGGTTTGAGAAAGTGTAAGGAACTTAGTATTGATAATATTCATATTGAGGGAGATAGTTTGTTAGTTATTTCTCAGGTTACTAAAAAATGGAAGATTCGGAGTGATAGCTTGTTACCTTTGTTATCGGAGGTAGAAGAGCTTCTTAAGGATTTTAGTCATATCTCTCTCAAACATATTCTTAGGGGATTGAATAGTCACGCAGATGGCTTGTGTAATAAGATTCTGAAGAACCGTAAGTCTGTGTAAATGGTATATGTAATATAACTATAATATTATAGTTATATATAACTATAATAAACTGTGTTTAAACTATATTTTTTCTTTTATTTTAGATATGAATGGATGATCTGGTGAAAATAATCTTTGTATAGTTTGATCACCTAACAATAGTCCTATATTTTCAAAGTGATTTTCATTTAACCATCCGACTACAACAGATGGTCTATTTCTTTTAATTAAGTGGTCTACATATACATCTTTCTTGTTAATATCTATAAAGTATACGTCTACGTCTAAATAGTCTGATATCAGTTGAAACATTAGATCGCTAGCCCATTCAGATGTCTTTTTTAGTTCTTTCTTGTATTTATTAAACTGTTTATTTACAATAAAGTTGCAGATAGACTCGCAAAATCGTTTAATTTTTGTCTTACATATTTCTAGACGTTCATCGCTTATTTTAACCTCTTCCTCATTTAGTTTTTGTGCAAAGAGTTGATAGAGAGATGTCGAGTAGTTTTTTATGTATTCATCTATTGTATGGGAGGAAGTAATAAATGGAATTTGAATGATATTAGCAAACTCATCTTGTGTTATAACAGTTGTAATCATTTTAAAGACTACATTGTTGCTATTAATTATTTCAACTAGAAAATCTGTAGAATTGTTTTTTTTAAGATAATCTTCAGGTTTTTCTATAAAATCGTACAGATTCTTTAAGAAATTTGATAATTTGGCACTTAATCTTAAAGATGATATAGAAATCATATTATTTCTATAATAATCGAGAGATAAGCTTTCCGAAATATTATCTCTTAATTTTGTTATATATTTTGCCTTATCTGATTTACTCATAGTTGAATAGTTGTTTCTATTTAGACCTTTTAGAATAGAATGTAAAAAGCAGCTTCCTTCAGGAATAGTTCCAGTTCTTACTATATTTGGGTAAAAGTCAGGCATATTTAGTTTCTTATTTTTATCAACATCTAACATATGCTGCATTTTTATTTATAGATATAATATATAAATTATAGAAATATACTTAAAATAGAAGAAATGCCAAAAGCTATAGATAAAATAAGCAGTACTAAAGGAATATAGTCTCCTTTAGAAACACAGCTATTACTAGCTTTGTCATATTTTCCTCTTCTACAGTTATGATCATCCCATACGTGACACTCTGAGCCATCTACGAATTTTGATACATCTTCTGATGTATTTTTACACTTATCTTGAGTATTTTCATCTGGGTATATTACTTTTTTCTTATAGTAGTATACAAGTCCTGCATAGAATAAACCCGCAAATAATAGTGATATAATAAATGATGCTGTTCTCATTTATTATAAAAAAAAATTAATATCTTTGTGGAGAATGGCTATAAGTATTGACATCGGTAAAGAAATGTTCATTTCCTCCTTGATTTGAATTTGAATTTCTATTTGAATTTCTATACCACATTAATAGTGCTACTCCAATAGCTATTACTCCAAGAATGCATAATAGTATTATTATTGGAGTAGGAAGACCTTTTGAGGATGAAGATGAAGAGGAGGATGAAGTAGGAGTAGGAGTAGGAGAAGAATCTTTTGTTAGTCTTGTAACTTTTCGATTTGGTCCTGTATAGTAAACCATTTTATTTTATAATTTATAAAAAATTTTATAAATTTATTTATATTCTGTGATTTATATTCTTTTATCCTTTAATCAAAAGTCCACTTGACTGCAACCAATTGCGATTGATTTCATAAAATTTTGATTCATTTGTATTACTTTTACTACTTTTATAATAATATGTTCCCCCTGCTACTATTACAATAGCAACTGCAGCAACTATTGCCCAAATTGCCCAAGTAGGAAAAGAAGAGGAAGAGGAAGACGAAGAAGTAGGTGTTGGAAGTGGTTGATTTGGAACATCTGTTGGAGAAGAATCTTTTGTTAGTCTTGTAACTTTTCTATTTGGTCCTGTGTAGTAAACCATTTTATTTTATAGGAAAAATAAAATAAGATTAGTGTTCTTCTTTTTTGTAGATATCCAAAACAGTGGCAGAGGGTTCTGAACCTACATTACTCCATTTAGGAAGCCATAGTGGAAGATCAAGGTTATATCCATTAAAATTTTTATAAAACAGTGTCTTAAAGTAGTTGCTTTCTACTGTTCCTCCATAATCTACGATATCACTATAACTATGAGATGATGATACGTATTCCTGAATCCATTTATACCAAGGTTTTTCACTGCTACTTACGGCATCAGAGAAAGCTGCTTTACGTCTCCATAGAACACTGTCAGGAAGATAGTTAGAAGAGAAGGCTTTTCGTAGAATTTCTTTTTCATATCCATTTCTTGGTACTTTATATTCAGGATTAATAGATGTGACAAAATCAATAAGATCTTTATCTAAGAATGGTTCTCTGAATTCTAGTCCGTTAGATGCAGTGCATCTATCTGCTCGTAAGACGTCGTATTTGTATAATTCTTTTAGAAGTCTTATTGAGTCGATATGAGCGTCATTTGGAGTTGGTGCTTTATGAAAATAAAGATAGCCGCATAGAAGTTCATCTGAACCTTCTCCAGAAAAGATGACTTTGTGAGGAAAGTTTTGGTTAATCCATTTGCATAGCATATACATAGGAGTGCTAGCTCTTACTGTAGTTGTGTCATAAGTTTCTGTAGCTTTGATAACATTTTCGATTTCTTGGAGGGCGTCTTCATATTGAATAATATATTCGTGGTGTTCAGAGTTGATAAATTGGGCTACTTGTCTTGCGTAGATAATATCAGTAGAGTCAGGAAATCCAATAGAGAATGTGTGTATTTTTCTGTTTGTTTTTGAAAGTTCTTTGGATAAGATAGATGCGATGATGGATGAGTCTAGCCCTCCAGAAAGAAGGCAACCGATTTCTCGATCAGAACAGAGTCTTTTTTGGACAGACCTAACTAGGAGATCGTGAATAACAAGAGTAGATTCATCGTAGGTGAAATTATAGTTTGTTGTTATTTCATTGATTGTTGTATAGATATCGTAGGTTCTTTCAAAGTTAGTAAGAGATAGAGTCATAAAGGAAGATGGTTGAAGTTGTTGAATGTCTTGAAAAATATCAGTAAGAGCTTTAGCTTCACTTGATACGGCAAAGAATTGATCATTTTCTGCGTAGAAAAGAGGTTTTACTCCAAGTCTATCTCTAGCGAGATATAGTTTATTAGAATTTAGGTCTAGATGAGATATGGCAAAAACTCCGTCTAGTTTTTGAAGAGTGTAGTCAAAAGAGTAGATAGAGAATAGATATGGTAGAATTTCACAGTCAGATCGGCTTTTTGGGGAGAAATCTTTGTGTTCTTTTACAAGTTCGTGATAATTGTAGATTTCACCGTTACACATTGTATAGGAATTTGTAATGGAATTATTCATATAAAAGGGTTGCATACCAGCGTCAGATGTGTCGTTGATAGCAAGACGTTGAAATCCAAGGATATAGTTATTTACATATGTAATAGAATATTTGTCTGGGCCTCTGTTGGATAAGAGTTTAAACTTTGAGAGAATAATATTAATATTTTCTTCTGAAAATAGACCAGACTTGCTTAGAATAAAAAAAATTCCACACATATGTTTTTATTCTAGTTTACTTTTTTAAATACGTGTTATATAGGAATCGGAACTGATCCTTCTCCTACTATATTTTTACACAACAAATTTGCATTATTTATAAATTCGTTAGAATAAAAACTACTACAATCAACACCACCAAAATTATGATCGACTAAATTACCATCACTTGATGGTGAACATTTGAACATACAAAAACACTGTGGATCTCCTTGCTTACAAGTAAAATTTTTACAATTGTTAGCACTAGCACTATTAATGCAATTAGAAAAATCTGAATTTTGATATATGTAGCCTCTGTAAGTATCAATTGTAGATTTCATTTTCATAGAGACTTCTTTGTTAAAAATATGAACATCATTTTTTCCTCCTAAAGTAACAATGATTAAACTATCATCATTAGGAACGTATTTATAAGGAGTGAATACATCTTTTCTGTCTGGAACGGTATAAAGGACATTTTTGTCGTATTTTCCGTTTATAACTTTTTTGGTTTTTGTGAGAGCTGTGAATGTGTCACCTTCAAATTTTATAGATATAATAGAAGGATCTTGAGGATATGAGCAAACCCATAAATCTCCAGAGATATGTGATTGTGATTCACGTTTATCTTCTTTGTCGTTGTTGTAAAGGTTTATTGATGATAAAACTAATGTTATTATCATAAGTAGAACTAATATATATATATAGTCGTCTTGCATTTTTATTATATAATAAAAATAAAAATAAAGGATATAAAAGAATATAATAGAATAATAAAATGAGTGGGTTATTATTTCTACAGGCTTGTGATTTTTCTGTTCAGACAGGACAGAAAGGAGATATAGTGTGTAATAACATAAGAGGAATAAGTCTTATACTGATGTATTCTACAAAGTGTCAGCATTGTCAGAGGCTTATACCGATCTTTAAAAGATTGCCGGGAACGATAGGAGGGTGTCAGTTTGGTATGATAAATGTTTCCACAGAGACTGATATAGTGTTGATGTCTAGAAATTCTATTTCTCCAATAAAATATGTTCCTTTAATTATTCTTTATGTGAATGGAAAGCCTTTTATAAGATATGATGGTCCACATACAGAACAGGATATTCGTCAGTTCTTATTAGAGGTGACAAGTAAATTGCAGGCAAAAGAGAAGTTTTCTAATGCAGATAGAGCAAGAGAAAATGCTGGAAAGAATTCCAGAGATATACCAGAGTATACAGTAGGGTTTCCATTGTATGGAGATGATGATGATTTTTATTTGGAGTTTAATGAGGCTTATCCAAAGTAATTTTTATTTTTTGAAAATAAAAATATTTAGAAACATTTTAGGCAACATTTTGAAGTTGATTCAGAAACAAGTTGGCTAAGGCCGTTACTTACTTTGATAATTACATCAATAGTTTGAGGAGCAACTTGATTAACAATGGCTTTAAGAACTTGTTTGTCTTCAGAGGATAGTTCGTTTTGATGATCGACTATCCAGTTTATGGCTTCAATAGCTAGAGTTTTTTTGTCTGATCCTTTTAGAGATTTATCTAGTGTTTCAACGGCTTCCATAATTGAGTGGAGAGATTGAATGATATTATTTGTGTTGAGTTTTATGGAGCCAACAGCGTTTATAATTTTTGCCAAGTTTGAGTTTGATGGTGTGTCTACTTTTATGTCTTGTAAATCGGCCATTTCTATTATTTTATATAAAGTGGTTTATTTTTATATTATTTTTATAAAAAAATCTATTATTTTTTAGTTTAGATTGAAAGTATGAAATATTTTTTAGTTTTTAAGACACAATTACAGTATGTTTTAGAAAAAAAAATAAATAAAGTTTAAAGAGTAGTTTCTTTATTAAAAAAATGGCAAAGCAAACTAAGACCTCAACCTCATCTTCTTCTTCATCTTCATCAACCTCAAAGGCATCAGTACCAGCTCCAGTTTCAAGCGTAGAGGCTGCTAAGGCAGCTGTCGAGCAAGTTCAGAAGTCAGCTTCCCGTTCAAAGCGTCAGGCTGCTGAGCCAGCTCCATCACAGCCATCTACAGCAGTTGTTCAGGAGAGCGCAGTTGAATCTTCAGCTGCTGAGGCATCATCAGTAGGTGATGGTTCACGTAAGCGTCGTCAGGTAACTCGCGAGGACTTGGAGCGTTCATTTGATTCACTATTGGCTCTCCTAGATGGTGAGGTAGAGTCACTACGTTCCGATGAGAAGGCTAAGGGTCGTGGCGTTCGTTTTCTACGAACTGTTGCTAAGCAAGTTCGTCAGCTAAAGAGTGATTCTCTACGTGTTTCATCAAAGCGTGTTCGTCGTCAGGCAGCTCCTCGATCAACTAATTCTGGTTTTATGAAGCCAGTTAAGATTAGTCGTGATATGCAGAAGTTTACTGGTCTAAAGGATGACCAGCTAGTATCACGTGTAGATGTAACCAAGGCTATCTGTCAGTATGTTAAGACTAACAATCTCCAGAATCAAGCCGATCGTCGTCAATTTACTCCAGATGACAAGTTGGGCAAGCTTCTAGGAACTCACGAGCCACTAACTTACTACAATCTACAGAAGCACATTCAACATCACTTTATCAAGCCACAATCAGCTTAAATTATTATAAAGTTTATAATTAGAAAGGATAAGAATATAAAAAATTTTATATTATTTATAATATAAAATGAA
>Ga0129333_10000557_pt1 | contig 30929 bp, 18 predicted proteins | sample CPB6_08_DNA_FD_94474 | JGI IMG/M metagenome (GOLD analysis project Ga0129333, IMG submission 94474) | Freshwater to marine salinity gradient microbial communities from Chesapeake Bay, USA - CPBay_Sum_0.6_0.8_DNA | ecosystem: Environmental > Aquatic > Marine > Coastal | place: USA: Chesapeake... | reverse complement strand
CGGTTGTGCACCCGGGCGCCCTTGATGTGGATGGAGTTAAGGGGCATCGTGGCTTGGGGGTTCAGTCAGCAGGGAGGGGGTGGGGAGTCGAGGGGGAAGGCGAATTTTTCGGCATTCTGCGGCTGGGGTGGGTAGGGGGTGGGGCAGGAGTTTAGCCCAAGTTGGATTTGTAAAAAACCTGTCAGCCAGCGTGGGCAAAATATCTCAAAAAAAAACTTGAGGGCACCTAAACGTAACGCAGAATTCTCTCTACCGATTCCCCTTCGGACCCCTTGGCACCACCCCGCCAAAATTGCTCAAGTCGCTTACCCGCAACTTTTGTAGACTCCATTTAAACAAAACCAACACACCCCATGTTGTCCCCTGACCCTATGAAACTTCCTGTTTCTCGATTCGCGCTGCGCGGATTGCTTCTCGCCGCAGCTGCCGCCGCCGCGCCGATCGCCGGCGCCGCGACGCTGTACTGGGACGGTGCTGACAACACGGTCAACGCCGACGGCGGCGCGGGCACCTGGGATGCCACCGCGACCAATTGGGATCTGGCTCTCACATCCGGTGATCCGACGGCTTGGATTGACGGATCCGATGCGCGCTTCGCTGGTAGCGGAGGCACGGTCACTGTCTCGGGCACATTTAGCCTCAACTCCCTGACGATTGGCTCAGGCTACACGCTGACGGGTGGCACGCTCGGCCTCGGCGGCACGACCATCACGACGTCCGGCGCGGGCAACAGCGCGGACGTCTTCATCAATTCGGTCATCTCTGGCTCCGGAGGCATCACGCTCGCGGCCAACGGCGACACGAGCGCCAGCGGGGGCGGTGTGCCCGGATCGCTCAAGCTTGGCGGCACGAACACCTTCTCGGGCGGCGTGACCATCACCTCGGGTGTCGTCAACCTAGACTCGAACTTCGGTGACGCTTCCAATGCCATCACGCTCAACGGCGGCGGACTCGTCGACGAGAACACCAGCACGACCTTCACGCGTAACATCGTTATCGGGGCTTCCGGTGGTGTGATTCGCTCGTGGGGTAGCAGCCCCATCTTCACGGGTGGCATCAGCGGCACTGGCACGATTCGCCGCACCGATGTCGGCACGCAGACCTACACTGGCAACTTCACCGGCTCGGTCGGCTTCACCAATCAGGGCGGCACGACCAATGTGACTGGCAACTGGTTGTCCACTGGCTCGGCCACTGCCTCGGGTGGCACGCTCAACCTGCGCGGCCAAGTCTACGATGGCGGAGCCATCACGACTGCGGGCGGTTACGTGCTCTTGTCATCCATCAATCGCAACAGCGTTAATCTCACTGGCACGAGCGGCTCCATTGGCCTCGGTCGAGCCTCCGCCCTCGGACTTGGCACGACCTACAAGCTCGCTTCCAGTTCCAATATCGGTGCTTCGACTGGCGCCTGGCTCGACTCCACAAAGTTTGCTGCTGGCTATGTCTATGTTGTTAGTTCTGCAACGTCTGCTCCACTCTACGGTGCGGGTGCGCTGAATGCTGGCTGGGTTGCGGGCATTCACACTCTCTATACGGGAACAATGACCTACACTGGCGGCGGTGGCAGCAACCTCGATGGCTTCTATGCGCCTGATGCCAACATGGTACTTAACTCGGGTACCGTATTCGACATCTGGAGCGGCCCGCTGGCGGTCGGCTCACTTTCCGGAGCTGGTGCGATTACCACGAATGGTCCAGGACGTGGCGATACTGGCACGACCGGTGGATTCCCTCTGCCCACCTACATCGGTAGCGCCTCCCAGAACAAGTCGGTCGCGCAGGTCGGTCGGTTGGCAACCTCCGCCGTCATCGTCGGTACGAACAACACGAGCACGACCTGGTCGGGTCAGTTGAGGCAGGGCTCCTGGTCGGGTGCCTCCGCCTCCCTCCTGAAGCGCGGCACTGGCACGCTCACACTCACCGGTGGCTCCAGCGGCAACATGGCTGGTCTCGTCGTTGAGCAGGGCACGGTCGTCCTTCAGACCGCGGGATCCTGGCCTGGCACCTCTTATTATGGTTCGAACCTCGCGGTCCTGAAGGGCGCGACGCTGTCGACGAATGCTGCCTATGCGCTGAACTACACGACGAATCTGTATGTCATGGGTGGCACCTTCCGCTACCTCAGCGGTGACATCTATTCACCCAATCTAATTCTTGATGGCGGTACGGTGGTCAATGACACTGGTACAGGTGGTTTCCGATTCGGCTACAACGCCGATGGTTATGTCAACGTCCTCTCCGGCCTCGGGGCCTCCACGATGACGGGCGCGTTTCAGCTCTTCGGCAATGGCAGAACCGAGTTCTTCCGTGTTTCCGACGGCGCCGCTGCCCGCGATCTCGTCGTTAATGCTAATCTTAATGATGCCTCGGGTTTCGCCGGTCTCCGCATCACCAAGAGCGGCCTGGGCACGATGGCGTTCACCGCGGCCTCGTCGCGCTCCGGTGGCACCACCATCAATGGCGGTACGCTCGAAGTCGCCGCGGCCAACGCCCTCGGCACTGGCAGCACCGCTGGCATCACGATGGGTGGCGGCACGCTGCTCATCAACTACGCCTCGGGCGGCTCGCATAACTCGATGGCCTACAGCTTCGGCGGCGGCACGCTGCAGCTCTCGGGCAACACGACGGCTGTGACCCAGGGAATGGGCGGTATCACCATCGCCAACGGCTACGCCACGATCAACGCCACTCCGGGCGCTGGCGGCAGCACCACGGTCAACATGGGAGCCATCACTCGCTCCGGCACCGCGACCCGCGCCTTCCTCAACCTGACCGGCAGCGCGACCTACACGACCACCCAGGCCAATGACGCCAGCGGCAAGCTTGCTGGTGTTCTACTCGGTGGTGGCTTCGCCGCCAACAATGGCTCCGGTACCATCATCGGGTACTCCGGAACCCAGCTTTCCGGCACGACCATCGCCGATGCGCCGACCACGGACTACGTCATCGGCTCTTCCGTCACGGGGGACCTCTCGATGGCTGCCACGGGCCTCACCACCATCGGCTCACTCACCCTCGACAGCACCACGGGTCGCACGGTCAACATCGGGACCGGTAACACCCTCCGTCTGGCTGGACCCATTCTTCAGAAGACCTCAGGTGTCGCGCTGAACTTCGGCAGCACTGGTACGCTCACCGCTGGATCGGCGGCCGACACCGCCGCCGACCTTCATGTCTCGGCCACGGGTGGATTGGAAAGCGGCGCAGGCATGACCCTGGCTGGCACCATCGCCAATAATGGCACCGGAGCGGTCACCTTTGTGAAGGGCGGTGCGGGTAGCCTTGCCCTGACTGGAACAAACTCCTACTCGGGCGGCACCATCATCCAGAAGGGTCGCCTGATCGTAGCTGGCAGCGCCAATGTCGGCAGCGGCACCATCACCGTCAGCGATGGCGGACAGTTGTATGCGACCGGCAACATCTCCAATGCCATCACCCTAAACGGCGGCATCGGTGCCTACGAGTCCGCGGGGTATCTCGGCGCCATTCGTCTCGAAAGTGGTGTCAATCTCTCTGGCGCCCTCACGGTCAACAACGACTCCCAGGTTACAACCTACGGCGGCTCCTCCGCGACCATCAGCGGCGCTCTCTCGCTCACCGGTGAGTTGGTGAAGACGGGTGCGGGAACCCTCACGCTCTCGAACAACAGCTCCGGCAACGGTTCGATCTATGTGAAGGAGGGCACCCTCACGCTCTCCGGTGGCACCCATTCGGCCGATATCTTCATCGGCACGGGCGCTACGGTTTCGTCGACGGGTACCAACTCGCTCGGCAGCAACCTGACAATCGCAGGCGGAACCTACACCACGTCCGCCTACCATAACAAGTTCCGTGGCATCAGCCTCTATGGCGGCAACCTCATCGGCACTGGGACCGGCAAGTATAACGGAGAAGACGGCAATTTCACGAACGACAGCGACACGGTCTTCGTCGGCGGCAGTGCCATGTCGAGGATCACCACGAACAACAAGATCTCCCTCAACAACACCCGCTTCTATGTGCAGGATGTCACCGGCAACTCCGCCCCCGACCTCCTGATCCGCGGATCTCTCGTCGGTACCGGCTACTTCGGAGGTCTCGGCACCACGCGCTTCGCCCGTCAGGCCTTCTCGACCGGTAACAATAGCAATCACACCGCCAATACCTTCATCGGCGTCGGCCACACCCTCGAGGTCGCTTCCAGTGGCTCGATGGGCACCGGCACCATTACCCTCGATGGCGGCACGATGCGTATGACGAGCTTAGCAGGTCTCGCCGAATACCGAATCACCGGCACCAGCTCGATGAACACCACGGCTGGCGCGGGTACACTCAACGGTGTCACGACCGACAACCAGCAGCACAACAGCAACAACTCGGGTGCCTTTGGTGACAACACGACGTGGTCCTATCGCGGCAAGCTCGTCATTTCTGGTGGTAGTCGCACCATTGCGTTTGCCGAGAATATTGACGATTCGGCGTGGGTACGCATCTGGGGCACCAGTGACTCGGGTGCCTCGGTAGATACCGTTGTGCTGAACAATGCGGTTTGGAACGCTCTGACTAGCGGTAGTATCGCGCTGGGCGCAGGCACCTACAACCTCGACGTTCGCGGACAGAATGGCGGTGGCGGCTACGGATGGGTCAGCGGTCTCAACGGCAACGGTATTGCCTGGGATATTAACAATGGAACCAACTGGACCTCGGTCGGCGTGACCACCGATGCCGGCGTCCAGGTCTTCGCCGCGGGTGGCCTGAGCCAGACCCTTGGCAACAACATCGCTCTCAATCGCCTCTCGAACATCGAAGTCCTCGATAGCACCGACACCGTCACCCTCACTGGCACCGTCAGCGGCGGCGGCATGCTCAACAAGACCGGCGCGGGCGCCCTCGTCCTGTCTGGATCCAACACCTTCTCGGGCGGCCTGACTGTCACGGGTGGCGAGTTGCGCGTCGGCGCTGCCACCGGCCTCGGCACCGGCTCGATCAATCTCCTCTCCGACTCGACGCTGACCTACTCGGGCGCGTCCAACGCCACCTTTACCAACCCGATCATTGCCGAGCGCGGCAACGCCGCCATCAGCGTTTGGAACAGCGCGGCCACGCTCACGCTCGCCCAGGGCATCGACAACTACACGACTGGTGCGGCCACCCGCACCATCAGCAAGCAGGGTGACGGGGCGCTGACCATCGCCGGCATCACCACTGGCAACCACCTCTACTCCGTCGCTGGCGGCGCCCTGACCATCTCGGCGACCGACGCCTCGCGCGCCTCCGCCTCGGTGGCCTCGGGCACGACGCTCACGGTCTCGGCCTCGGGCGCCTTCGGCACTGTGACCAATGCCGGCACCTCGACGCTCGCCTCGACCAGCACCGGCGCGCTGACCAACACCGCGGGCACTTTGACCGCGAATTCCGCCACCACCGTCGGCAACCTGACGGTCTCGGGCGGCACGCTCAGCGCCACCTCCGCCACCACCGTCGGCAACGTCACGGTCACGGGCGGCACGGTCAACACTACAGCCGCGAACACCCTGGGCAATGTCTCGGTCGCGACCGGTATCCTCAACGCCGACACCGCCACCTCGGCCGGAACCATCGGTGTCTCCAGCGGCACGGCCAACCTGACGGCGCTCACCACCTCCGGTGCCCTCTCCGTCACCGGCGGCACCGCCAACCTGGGCGCCGGCAGCTACGGCGCGACCACGCTCTCCAATGGCACCTTGAACCTCGGCGCCGCCACGCTCGCCTCGATCAACAAGACCGGCGGCACGCTCAATATCGGCGCCGTCGGCACTGCCACGACGCTCACCGCCACGGGTAACTCCGTGCTCGGTGGAGTCCTGAAGTTCGATCTCTCCGATAGTATCCTCTCGGGCAACGACCTGATTGCGGTCACTGGCACGGTCGACATCTCCAGCCTCACCGGCATCACCTTCAATCTGACTGCCGGCGCTCTGCAGAACGCCAATTATACCCTCGTGACGTCGACGGGAGGATTCAATGCACCCCCTCTCGGTCTGAGCGAGATTGTCCTGGGTGGCATCGCCTCCGGTGCGACCCGTCAGACCTACTCCCTGAGCACCGAGACGGTCGCTAACGCCCTGACCCTCGATGTCGGCGGCACCGTCGGCACCCTCACCTACGTGGGCGGCGGCCTCAACGATGTCTGGTCGACGACCGAGGGTGACGGCGGCTGGTCCACGACCGCGACCGACCAGTGGTTCTTCAACGGCGACCTCGTGACCTTCGCTGACATCGACTCGGTCTCCGCCCAGACCATCACGATCTCGAGTGACGTCGCCCCTGGATCCACTGCCTTCACCAACACCACGGCGACCACCTATACCTTGTCCGGCACGGGCAAGATCACCGGCACCACCGGGCTAAGCAAGTCCGGCAATGGTCGTCTTGTGCTATCCAACTCCGGTGGCAATGACTTCACCGGTGCCACCACCATCTCCAACGGCACCCTCGAGGTCGGGGTGGCGAACGCGCTCTCGGCTGGATCGGCCGTCACGATCTCGGGCGGTACCCTCGATGTCGCCGCGGTCACCAACGCGATTGCCGGGACCATCGTGCTCAACTCGGGCTCCATCATCGGCACCACCGGCTCGCTCAGCGCCAGCTCCGTGACCGTCAACGGTGGCTTGCTCGACGCCAACCTCTCGGGCTCCGGCAGTCTGACCTTCGCGGGGTCCGATCTGACCTACAGCAAGACCGCCAGCCACACCGGTGGCACCACCCTGAGCTCGGGAAGCCTGACCATCGCCTCGGGCGCTAGCATCGCGGGTGCCCTCACCCAGTCCGCGAACACCACGCTCTCCATCGTCGGCAGCCTCGGAGGCAACCTGTCGATGGCAACTGGCACGACCACCACGATTGCGGCTGGCGCCTCGGTCGGCGGCAATGTCACTGCGGTCGGCAGCGCCGTCCTCGGCAACGCTGGCACGATCACGGGTAGCCTCTCGCTCGCGAACACCTCGTCGGCCATCAGCGGCGGCACCATCTCGGGTGGGTTCACCCTGGCGAACACCGCGAGCCTGACCTCGACCGGCACCATCACTGGTGGCGGTACCGTCGGCCTGGGTACAACCCTGACGTCCTCCGGTTCGCTTGCCGGTAACATCAGCAACTCCGGCACCATTATCTTCGAGGGCTCCACCGACCGCACCTACGCCAGCGCGATCACTGGCACCGGTGTCATCCAGAAGAAGGATGCGTCCGTCCTGACGCTGTCCGGCCTGAACACCGCGGGTAGCATCTCCGTCCTCGGCGGCACGCTCGCCCTCGCCAATGGCTCCGGTGCGGTCGGTAGCTCGGCGATCACGCTCGCCGCGGGCACCACGCTCGCCGGCACCGTCAGCCAGACCTACAGCGGCACGCTGACCCTCTCCGGCAACGCCACGCTGGATATCGCCGGCAGCACCACCTTCACCCGTTCCGGCGGTCTCGCCGGTGGCAGGACCCTGACCAAGACGGGCAACGGCACGCTCAACCTCCAGTCCTACGGCGGCAACAGCTTCGGTTCCAGCAGCCTGGTGATCAACGCCGGCACGGTGAACTTCAACAGCGGCGCGTTCGGCACCAACATCGGTTTCTCCGCCATCACGGTCAACAGCGGAGCCACCCTCGTCAACAACTCGTACCACGCGATGGGCGGCTATGGCACGACCACCCCGGCCATCACGGTGAACTCCGGCGGCGCTTTCACGCTCAATTACGAGAACTACATTAGCACGATCACGTTGAATGGTGGTGCCGTCAGCGGAGGCAACGAGGTGCGCGCCGACAATGGCTTCTCGGTCACGGTCAACGCCAACTCCACCTGGTCGGCCGGCCTGAACCTCGTCAATAGTAACTATAATCTGACGGTCGCTGACGGTGCTACGCTGACACAGTCCGGCTACATTAATAACGGGAATGGGCTTCGTAAATCTGGTGCAGGTACGCTCGTTCTCTCTGGCAGTAACTCTTATAGCGGGGGCACCATCGTCTACGCTGGTGTCGTCGAAGCTGCCAATATCAATAACGTAAGTGGCAATAACGCAATCGGCAGCAGTTACCTTGCCCTGCAAGGAGGTACTTTCCGTTACACGGGTACCTCGAGTCAGACCACGACGCGCGATCTCTGGGTTGACCAAGGCGTTGGTACCTTCGACATCACCAGCGCGACGGGTGGACTAACCTTCTCCTCCACTGCAGGTGCCATCAGTCGCGCCCTTACCAAGACGGGTGCGGGTTCGCTTACGTTGGCCGACGACATTTCTGGTAGCGGGGCTGTCACGGTTACCGCGGGTACACTCACCCTTAATGGAGCTGGCACTTATACGGGTGGTCTCGCTCTCGGGGATGCGACGGTGAACTTTGGTACCGCCACTGCAGGTGGTTCCGGTGCCATTTCCACATCCGGTGCCTCTACGATTAATGTCGGTACGGGTCTCTCTGCTTCTCATACGACTCTGACGGGTGCCGGTTCCCTAACCAAGTCGGGCAATGGTTCGCTGTCGCTCTCTGGGGCTAACACCCTGGCTGGTAACCTCACGGTGTCCGCTGGTACGCTCTCCCTCACGGGCTCCGGTTCGCTTGGCAACGGCGGCACGGTCTCCGTCAACTCCGGCGCCACCCTCTCGATCGGCACCTCCGTCTCGGACAGCCAGACCGGCCTGATCACCAATGCGGGAACGCTGACCAACGCCGGTTCGACCGCACGCTCGGTCGTGACCAGTGGAACCTTCACCAACACCGGAACCGCCGCGGGGCTCACCGTGAACACGGGGGGCGTAGTCACCAACACCGGCACGCTTGCCGATGTCACCCTGAACAACGGCACCCTGTCCAGCACCGGTACTGTCGGCGCTGTCAGCGCCACGGGCGGCTCGCTGCGCCTGTCCGGCACCGCCGGGGCTGTCTCGCTCGCCACGGACCTGAACGTCGGCGGCCTTGCCTCGACCAACCTGCTCTCCGCCTCCTCCCTCGCCCTGAGCAACGGCTCCGTGCTCGAGTTCGAGCTCTCCGACGTCAGCAACAGCTCGTTCTACGACCGTCTGTCCCTGTCCGGCGCCCTCGACCTGTCGGGTCTCACCTCCTCGGCCACGCTGAAGCTCTTCTCGTTCGATCGCGCCGCCGGTGCCCGCGGCGCAGCCACGGTCTTCAACCAGTACACCAGCTTCACGCTGGATATCCTCACCGCCGGCTCCGTCACTGGCAGCACTGAGTTCACTGGTGATCTCGGTGACACCATCCCGGCGCTCGCCCTCGATGTCTCTGGCTTCACCAACACCTACTCCGGCGACTGGGCGCTCGTCGCCCACAGCGGCGGCTACCGTCTCGAGTACACCGCCAACATTCCCGTGGTCGACGTCACCGTCGCCACGCTCGCGGGACTCTCTGACTCGACCGAAGGTACCGGTTTCCTTTCCGAGCTCGCTGGCGGCCAGACCGCCCAGGTGCTGCGGAAGTTCGGCGCTGGCCAGCTGACCGTCACCGAGGCGCTCGACCACATCGGCGGCACCCAGGTTAAGGGCGGCATGCTCCTCCTTGCCGATGGCGCCGCGCTCGGTTCCGGCGATGTCACCATCGACGACGGAGCCACGCTCGAGTTCGCCAACACCGGCACCTTCGCCAACTCCGTCGCGGGCGCGGGTGACATCCATAAGTCCGGCTCGGGCAGCCTGGAGCTGACCGGAGCGGTCGCCATCACCGGCAACCTCCTCGTCGAGGAGGGCACCCTTGCCGCCAACTTCGCCCCGCTGGGCGGAACGCTCGAGATTCTCTCGGGAGCCACCGCTGACTTCAAGGGTCTCGGCGGTCAGACCTTCTCTGGTAACCTGGCTGGCGCTGGCACGGCCCGTCTTGCCGGCGGCAACACGCTGACGCTGTCGGCGACCAACAATAGCTTCACCGGTCTCTTCACCGTCGCCAACGGCACGCTCGTCCTCGCCGCCAACAACGCGCTCGGAACCGGCTCGGCGGAGATCGCCTCGGGCAGCACGCTCACGGTCTCAGGCCCGATCAGCCTCGCATCCGGCTTCACCGGGGCGGGTGCGCTGACCAAGACCGGCGCGGGCACCGCCACGCTCACCGGATCGATCGCCCACACCGGCACGACCACGGTCTCGGCTGGCACCCTCAAGGGTGACTTCACCAATGCCAGCGGCGCCATCTCGGTCGGCTCGGGTGCCACGCTCGAGTACGCCATCGGCTCCGACGCCACGCGCGCAGGCTCCGACATCACCGGTGCGGGTTCGCTCACCAAGAGCGGCAATGGCAAGCTCACCCTCTCGTCCGCGGTCGGTCTCACCGGCGGTGTCACCATCGCCGGCGGTACCCTGGCCGCGTCCGACTTCGGCACGGCCTCGTCCTACACCATCAACTCGGGCGCCACCGCCGAGCTGACCCAGGCCTCAGCCGGCACCCTCGCCACCATCTTCGGCGGGTCAGGCACCTTCACCAAGGTCGGCAACGGCACGCTCACCGTCGGTTCGACCGGTCTCTCGACCTTCGCGGGCAAGCTCCGTGTCGCGCAGGGGACCGTCGCAACCGCGGCCATCGCCAACATCGGCACCACCGCGAGCTCGATCGAGCTCGACGGCGGCGCGCTTGCTGTCACCGCCTCGGGTCAGACCATCGGCTCGACCCGTGCCATCACCATCGGCTCCAACGGTGCCACCCTCAACACCTCCTCGCTCGGTCAAACGGGCACACTGACGGTTGACGGCCTGATCTCGGGCACGGGCACCCTGACGTTGGCCTCGAGCGGCAACACCTCCGCCACCGGCGGCGGCGATGGCGGTAGGGGTATCGTGCTGACGAACACCTCTAACAGCTTCACCGGCGATGTGGTCATCACCTCAGGCTTGGTCAATTACACGTCAAACGCCGTGTTCGGCAACGCCGCCAACAAGATCGTCCTCAATGGCGGTGGTCTGCTCGAAACAGGTTACAATGCCACAATCTCACGCAACCTCGAGGTCCAATCAGGCGGCGGTGTCATCCGTTACTACGGCACTACCGCCTCGACTTTCTCGGGCTCGCTCTCGGGCACCGGCACCCTCCGTCGTACGGATGGCGGCACGCTCACCTTCACCGGTGATGTCTCCGGCTTCTCGGGCACCCTGACCAACGACGCCACCACCAACAACACCATGGCCACGCTGTTCACTGGCAGCGCGCCTGGACTCGGTTCGGCTACGGTCAATATCACTGTCGGCACCGTCGGCTTCGCCACGGGACGCGTCGGCTCCGCCACGGTCAATCTCGACGGCGGCACGCTGCGCTTCGAGTCCGCCGGCACCGTCGCCTCGACTGCCTCGGTCAGTCTCGTCTCGGGCAAGGCTGGCACGGTCAACACCAATGGCAACGATGTCACCCTCGCCAACGGCATCACCGGCAGCGGCACCAACCTGAGCAAGTCGGGTTCGGGCACCTTGGTGCTCCAGGGCGCCGGCACGGCCACTCTCTCCGGAGCCGTGAACGCCAATGCTGGCACGCTCGAGATTGCCGGTCAGGCCGTCTCCGCCGTCAACAACAGCGTCGATGGCGGCACGCTGAAGATCAGCTCCGGCACCAACACCGCGACCAACCTCTACGTCGCCTCCGGCACCCTGACCATCGCCGGTGGCACGACCACGGTCGGCTTCTTCCGTACCTCGGATTACTACGGCAACTCCAACTCGACCATCAACCAGACCGGAGGCACCTTCAGTGTCACGGGCTCGACCATCGAGAACGAGCGTGACAACTCGTTCATGCTGAACCACTGGTCAGGCACCTCGACCTACAACCTCTCCGGTGGAACGCTCAACGTCCTGAACACCAACATCAACATGGGTTGGGACGGAAGCGCCTACGTCAACCAGTCGGGCGGCACCGCCAACGTGCGCGGTGTCAACATGGCGAGCGGCCGCTCCAACGCCGCTGCCTACAACCTGACCGGTGGTCGCCTGAACATCGGTGTCGGCGGCATCACCTCGGCGGCGAACAAGACCTTCACGGCCGGCGACGCCACCCTCGGCGCCCTCGGCAACTGGACCGGCGCCTCGTCCATCGCGATCTCGAGCGGCAAGACCCTCACGGTCGACACCGCCGATGCCGCCGATGGCACCACTGCCCGCACCATCACGCTCTCGGGTGGCCTCACCGGCGCCGGCTCGCTGACCAAGGTCGGCAACGGCACTCTCAATCTCACAGGCGCCAGCACGATGACTGGCTCCGTCACTGTCAATGCCGGAACGCTCGGCATCGGCGCCACGATGCAGGGCATCTCGGGCCTGACCATCAACAGTGGCGCGACGGCCAGCACCTCGGCGAACAACTTCTTCTCCGCTGGTCACGGCGCCGCGGTCGCAGCGACGCTCACCGTCAACGGTGGCACCTTCCTCCTTGGCTCCGGCACCGAGGGGCGTCTCGGCAACATCAACCTGAACGGCGGCACCTTCACCTCGAACCGCGGCCTCGCCAGCTATGACATCCTCCTGGCCAATCTCGCCTCGGGTGCGGCCACGGTCACGGTGGGCGGCTCGTCCGCCTCGACCATGAATGGCTCGGGTGGCTTGCATCTGCAGGGCGTCCAGAACTTCAACGTGGCCAACGCCACAGCCGATTCTGCAGCCGACCTCGTGGTCAGCCTGCAGCTCTCGGACGGCGGTGTGTACGTGGGTGGAGCGGGCGGCATCAACAAGACCGGCCAGGGTACGATGAGCCTGACCAACGCCGCGAACAACTTCACCGGTGACATCACCGTCGGTGCGGGTCGTCTCGAGGTGAGCGGATCGGGTCGCCTCAATGCCGGCAACTACGCCGGCGCCATCAGCAACTCCGGCGAGCTCGCCTTCACGGGCACGGCCACCCAGACCCTCTCGGGAGCCATCACCAACACAGGTGACATCGCGTTCGGCGGCGAGGGCAACCGTACCCTGTCCGGCGTTGTCAGCGGAGCCGGCACACTCACCAAGTCTGGCAACGGCGCGCTGACGATCTCGGGCGCCAACACCCGCACGGGCGACACCCAGATCACGGGCGGATCGGTCAACGTCACCGCCACCGGCTCGCTGGGTAGCGGCAACACCACCGTCGCCAACGCCAACCTCTCGGTGGCTAACGGCGGCTCGGTCGGATCCACGCTCTCGCTCGACGGTTCGACCCTGTCCTTCGCCGACAGCCAGACCTTCGCGACCAGTATCACGGGTGGGGCTAATGGTGTCACCCTGGCGACCTCGTCCAACGACGTGACCCTCTCCGGGGTGGTCACCGCCGCGGATGATGTCACCAAGACGGGTGCCGGCACGCTCACCCTCTCCGGCTCCGGTCACTCGGTCGGCGGTGTCTTCAACATCAACGCCGGCACGGTCGCGCTCTCCTCGCTCAGCGATGTCACCGGCGCGTTCAACATCGGCGCCAATGGCATGCTGTCCCTCAGCCTCAACCTGGCCACGGATGCGTCCTTTGACAACCTCCTGACCGGATCGGGTATCCTCTCGGTCGACAACCTCGGCTCGGGGGTCTTCTCCCTCGGCAACGCCACCGGCTTCTCGTCCGGCACGCTGAACCTGCTCTCGGGCTCGTTCGACAACACGGGCTTCACCGGCAAGGTTAACCTGCTCGGAGGCTTCCTCGCCAACCTCGAGAACTTCACCGGCTCGCTCAGCATCGGCAGCCAGCTGACCGAGCAGCAGGAGCAGGCTCTCGCCGGCTTCACCGGCACGCTCGAGCTGGGTGACGGCGTCACGGTCGACATCACCAAGATCAACACTGGCGCGAACCTCGTCGTCGGCGAGGGCGCGACCATCGACTTCAGCGCGGCCACACCCGAACAGCTCAGCCGCACCATCACGCTCTCGGGCAACGCCACCCTCCAGGGCGCCGAGAACTTCACCGGTGTCGTCCAAGTCGCCGCGGGTAGCAACGTGACCATCGGCACGGGCAGCATCGGCGGCGGCTCGCTGGAAATCGCCACGGGCGCGACCGTGACCATCACCGCGCCGATCGAGAACACCGTGGTCTTCACGGGCGGCACCATCATCGGTGGCGCCAACCTGACCACGCTGGAACTCACCACGGGCAGCCTGACCTTCGGCTCCGGTGGCAACATCGACACCCTGGCCGACACCGCTGTCCTCACGGTCGCCGGAGGCACGGTCAACTTTGCCGGTCAGGCCGTCGCCGCCACCATCGAGTTCAGCGGCGGCACGGTCTCCAATGCCGAGAACTTCGCCGGTACTCTGGCGGTGGTGGCTCCCGCCGATCTGGCTCCCGGTGAGACCATCAACTTCGTGATGAACGGCACCATCGGCGGCACCATCACGGCCGGCAGCAACACGGTGATCGGCGGCAATGGCACGTTCAACACGCTCACCATGGGCGCTGGCTCCAACTTCAGCCCCGGAAGCTCACCCGGTGCCAACACCGTCGGCAACCTGTCGTTCGCGGGTGGTTCCACCTGGACGCTGCAGTTCTACAGCGCCGAGGGGGTCATCAGCAGTGGACCCGATGCCGGCCTGCGCGGTTACGACACCACCACCATCGCGGTGCCCGAGGGTAGCCTGAACAACCCTGTCTTCGACCTGTCCGGAGCCAGTTCGTCCAGCCGCATCACTCTCAAACTGATGACGCTGTCGAACTGGTCAGACAACACCGGCGGTCTTCCGACCTCCCTGCTCGATGTGCCGATGGAGACCGGATACATCGACTTCGTCATCGCGACCTACGGGGACGGTGTGCTCAACATGGGTACCAATCCCTCGTTGTCCGCGCTGTTCCAGTTCAACACCAACGGCTTCTACAAGTCGGACGGCACCCGCGCCTACTCGGGCAACTTCTCGATCTTCGAGTACTACAATGCCGCCACCGGCCTTAACGAGCTCACCCTCCGTTACTCGGCGGTGCCCGAGCCCTCGACCTACGGCCTGATCCTCGGAGGTCTCGCCCTTGCTGCGGCCGCCTACCGTCGCCGCCAGCGCAAGCAGGCCTGATAGGAGTCTGGCAGATGCACAGGAGGGCCCGCGAGAGCGGGCCCTTTTTTGCGTCCGCAGCGCGGGGTCTTCGGCTTGCCCCCGGCGCCCGGGAGGTTAACCCATCTCCCATGGACATCCTCCGTCGCCTGTTGGTCGTGACCCTCGAGTGGGCCTCGCTCGCGCTCGGTGTCTTCGTCGCGGCGAAGTGGAAGCTGCTGCATTACGACAGTCTCGAGACTCTGGCCTGGGTCGCGGTGACCCTCGGCATCCTCAACTCATTCGTGCGTCCCCTGGTCCTCGGGGTCTTGCTCGTGGTCTCGCTCCCGGCGCTCATCCTGACCTTCGGGCTCGGGTACTACGTGGTCGTGCTGGTCACCAACGGGGTGATCATCCTGCTCGCCACCGAGCTGCTCAGCGGTTTCCGCGTCTTGGACGGCCATTGGATCCTCGCGCCGTTCTGCGTTTCGGTCGTCTCCTGGCTCTTCGCTTCCTCCGTGGGTATCGAGCAAGTGAAGCCCTTCCGCCGCCCTCCGGCGCCGAAGGACGACGCCATCGACGTCTGAAAAGAACCTTTTGTCCCTTGCCAAGGTGCCCGCGGGCATTTGCCTCTGCCCTGAGATGACCCTTCCCGCGCTCTCCTCCTGGTCCACCAACGTCGCGCCTTCGCCGACCCTCGCCGTCGACGCCAAGGCCAAGGCCCTCAAGGCCGCCGGCAAGGACGTCTGCGGCTTCGGTGCGGGCGAGCCCGACTTTGACACGCCGGCCTTCATCAAGGACGCCTGCGCGAAGGCGCTTGCCGAGGGCCAGACCAAGTACGCCCCCACGCCCGGCATTCCCGCTCTGCGCAAGGCCATCGCCGAGGCCTACACCGCCCGCGGCTTCTCCGGCATCGGCGAGGGCAATGTCGTGGTCTCCCCCGGTGGCAAGATGTCGTGCTACCTCGCCATTCTCGCCACCATCAGCCCAGGCGACGAGGTTATCATCCCGGCGCCGTTCTGGGTCAGCTACCCCGAGATGGTGAAGCTCGCCGGTGGCGTCCCCCGCTTCATCGTCGCCGAGGACACCACCGGATTTAAGGTCACCCCCGCCCAACTCTCCGCCGCGCTGACGCCCAAGACCCGCATGGTGGTCATTAACAGCCCGTCCAATCCCACCGGCGCCGTCTACACCCGCGCCGAGCTCGAGGCCTTGGTCGCCATCTGCGTCAAGGCTGGTGTCTGGATTCTCTCCGACGAAATCTACGAGCATCTGGTCTACGAAGGCCAGACCACCTGCAGCCCGGCGACGTTCTCCCCCGAGGCCGCGCGCCTGACTATTACCGTTTCCGGCTACGCAAAGACTTACTCGATGACGGGCTGGCGCCTCGGCACCCTCGTCGCGGGCAAGGAGGTCTCCGCTGCCGTCGCCGACCTCCAGAGCCAGATCTCGTCCAATGCCACGACCTTCGCGCAGTTCGGTGCGCTCGCCGTGCACCAGCATCCAGATAAAGCCAAGGCCTCCCTGGCCGAGATGGCCGTGGCCTTTGATCGCCGCCGCATGAAGCTCTGGCAGGGTCTCAACGCCATCCCAGGGTTGACCTGCTACCGCTCGCAGGGTGCCTTCTACCTCTTCCCGAACATCCGCAAGTTCGGCCTGTCCTCGTCCGATTTCGCCGCGCGCCTGCTCGAGGAGGAACTCGTCGCCGTGGTGCCTGGTTCCGCCTTCGGCGCCGAGGGCTATATCCGGCTTAGCTATGCGACGTCGGATGCGACCATCGAGAAGGGTCTCGAGCGCCTCGCCCGGTTCTGCGCGAAGCTGGGTTGATTTAGAGGACAGAGGAAAGAATACAAAGTAAAGGTTCAGGGGTATTCTTGGTTTAACATGCCCTGTTCTTACCTTTGAAATCTTTACTTTGTAGTCAGCTCAGGCCGACTCGACCATCACGCAGGCCATGCCGGCGGCCTCGGCAGCCTCGCGACCGCGCGGGCTATCCTCGATGACCACGCAGTCGGCCGGTGCCCGTCCGATTCGCCGCGCCGCCTCGAGGAAGATGTCGGGCGCGGGCTTCTGACGGACGACATCCTCGCAGGTGACGATGGCCTCGAAGTGAGGCTCAAGCTGGAGCTTGCGCAGGGTGCGGCCGACATGCTCGCGCGTGCCGCCCGAAGCCACCGCGGTGCGCGCGCCGGCCTGGCGCACGTGGTGCAGGACCGCCAGCACGTGCTCGCGCGGCTCGACGCCTGCCTCGAGGTGGAGGTCGAGGTAGTCGTGGGTATGGGCTCGGATGGTCGCTGGATTGAGCTCGAGTCCGTGTCGCTCGCGCAGGCGGTCGCACGTGCCCTCGGTGGACATGCCGCCCATCGAGCAGAAGAACCCCCAGTCGAAGTCGAAGGGCACGCCGGTCTGGCGCTCGATTGCGTGCATCCAGGAGCGCTGGTGCAGGCGCATCGTTGCCGCAATCGTGCCATCGCAGTCGAAGATCCAGCCCGGCCGGGCAAGCAGGGTGGCGTCGATGGAGCGAAGCAGGGCGTCGCTCACGGGAAGTTGTCCTCGACCGGCGGGCGCAGCACGAGTTCGTGCACGGCGGCGTCGTCCGGGAGTCGGAGCAATCCGACGATAGCCTCGGCCACCGTCTCCGGCTTGAGGTAATCGGGGCGTGCCTGGGTGCGGAAAGGCGTGTCGATGCCGCCAGGATAGACGCCCGTGACGTGGATGCCTAGGGGCTTGCCCTCGCGGCGCATGACACCGGTCAGCGCGCGGAAGGCCCCCTTGGAGGCGGTATAGCCGGAAATGCCCGCGCTTGAGTGCAGGGCGGCGCTGGAGACCACGTTGACGATGCGACCGCCGCGAGCGCTCGACATCGCGCGCCAGACCGGCTCGGTGAGGGCGAGCTGGGCAGTGCAATTGAGATCCAGCATTGCGGCGAAGGACTTCAGGTCGGTCGAGCCGAGCGGGGCCTTGCCGAGGTTAGCCCCCGCGTTATTGATGAGGACGTCGACCTTGCCGAAGGTGCGTAGCGCCTCGTCGGCGAAGCCCGCGGCGGCGGCATGGTCGGTCAGGTCGAAGGCACGGGCGAGGAGCCGGTCCTCACGGAGGCCGAGCTCGGCGACAAGTTTGGTGAGTTTGGCTGGGTCGCGTCCGCAGACCGCCAGCCTGCAGCCTTCGGCTGCGAGTCGGTGTGTGAGGGCACGCCCGAGCCCGGAGGTGGCACCGGAGAGCAGCACGGTCTTTCCTTGGAGCGCGGTCATGGCCATCAGCGTCCAAAGCGTCCTCCGCCGGGTGGACGGAACCCGCCGGGGCCGCCCATCTGGCCCATGCGTCGCATCAGTTCCTTGCCCTTGCCGCCGCGCATCATGCGCATGACGTCTCGCATCTGGCCGAACTGCTTGAGCATCCCGTTGACGTCGGCGACCTGCGTGCCCGAGCCGCGGGCGATGCGGGCGCGGCGCGAGGCGTTGAGCAGGTCGGGCTTGCGGCGCTCGCGCGGCGTCATCGAGAGGAGGATCGCCTCGGTGCGGCCGAGCATGGCCTCCTCGCGCGCACCGACTTGGACCGAGCCCATGCCGGGCATCATCTTGAGCATGTCGCCCAGCGGTCCCATCTGGCGCATTTGGCGGAGCTGGCTGAGGAAGTCGTCGAGGTCGAAGTCGGCCTTGCGCATCTTCTCGGCGAGCCGTTCGGCCTCCTTCTGGTCCACCGTCGCCTGCGCCTTCTCGACCAGGCTGACGACGTCGCCCATGCCGAGGATGCGTCCGGCGATGCGCTCGGGGTGGAAGACCTCGAAGTCACCGGGCTTCTCGCCCGTGCCCATGTAGCGCACAGGCACGTCGGTGACCTCACGCATCGAGAGCGCGGCGCCGCCACGGGCATCGCCGTCGAGCTTGGTCAGGATGATGCCGGTCAGGGGTGTCGCGGCATGGAACTTGGCGGCGACGTCGACGGCTTGCTGTCCGAGCGCGGCATCGGCCACAAGGAAGACCTCGTGGGGCTGGACGGCGTCGCGGATGCGACGCACCTCGGCCATCAGGTCATCGTCGGCCTGGAGTCGTCCGGCGGTGTCCACGATCACGCAGTCGGCGCCATCGGCGAGGGCCCGGGCCAGGCAGGCGCGCGCCAGCTCCGCGGCGTCGCGCGAGGAGCGGTCGGAGTGGAACGTCACGCCTTCCTGCTTGGCGAGGGTCTCGAGCTGGTCGATGGCTGCCGGACGGTGGATGTCGGCGCCGATGAGCGCGGGACGTCCGATGCCTTCCTTGGACTTGAGGAAGCGGGCGAGCTTCCCAGCGCTTGTCGTCTTGCCCGAGCCGTGCAGTCCGACCAGCAGGATGCGGAGCGGGCGGGTGGGGGAGAGCGGTCGGGCACCCTCGCCGAGCAGCTTGGTCAGCTCCTCGTGGATGACCTTGACCGCCATCTGCGCGGGCGAGACCGACTCGACGACCGCCTGTCCGAGGCAAGCGGCCTTCACGCGGTCGGTGAAGTCACGGGCGACCTTGAAGTGCACGTCCGCCGACATCAGCGCCGAGCGCACCTCGGCGAGGGCGGGCGCTAGGTTCTCCTCGCTGATACGCGAGAGACCGCGCAGATCGCGGAGGGCCTTGCCGAGGCGTTCGGAGAGGGAGGCAAACATGGACAATCCCAGTTAAGTACCGGAGGCCTCCGCCGCCAGCCCTTTAGGAGAATTCAGGGCAGGATTTCCTCGTCCACCCGGTTCTCCAGCACGCCGATGCCATCGATCTCGACCTCCATTCTGTCTCCGGGCCGGAGCCAGCGCGGCGGGGTCCGGGCCATACCCACGCCGGCAGGGCTGCCGGTGAGGACGACGGCGTCCGCCGGCACGGTGGAACTGCCGGAGAGAAAGGCGAGGATGTCGGCGATGCCGAACTGCATCTCGGCGGTGCTCGCCGACTGCATGGTCTCTCCGTTCAGGCGGAACCGGATGCCGAGGGCCTGGGGGTCCGAGACCTCGTCCGGAGTCAGCAGGCAGGGACCCAGCGGGCAGAAGGTGTCGAAGGACTTGCCGCGCGACCACTGCGTGCCGCCCCATTCCTTCTGCCAGTCGCGGGCGCTGACGTCGTTGGCGCAGGTGTACCCGAGGACGTGATGCAGGGCGGTCTCTTTCGTGGCATTCCGGAAGTCATTTCCGACCACGACTGCCAGCTCCGCCTCGAAGTCCACCTTGTCACTCCTTAGATGCCGGGGTAGGCGCACAGTCTCGCCACTTGCGACGACCGAGGCGGGGCTCTTCATGAATGTCGTGGGCCAGGCCTGCTGGGTATGCCCGAACTCATTGGCGTGGCTCGAGTAGTTGACGCCAATGCAGAAGACGGCGCTTGGCGCGATTGGCGCCAGGAAGCGCAGGGGTTGGACGGGTCGCCCGGTCGGGTGGAAGGATAGACCCTTCCTTCGCAGCTCCTCCCATGCGCTCCCGGCCACGGGTCTGCAATGCACGGGCGGGCCGCCTTCGGATTCGACACATCGGAACACGCGCATCACTTAAGGGTCTGAAAAAACATGCCCCATCGCAAGCCGAACCCCGCTCTTTCCCGCCGTTCGTTCCTCGGCAAGGCCGTCCTGCTTGGCACCGGTCTGACGATCCTGCCGCGGCACGTGCTCGGACGCGGTTACATCCCTCCCAGCGAGACGGTGAACCATGTGATTGTCGGCTGCGGCGGTATCTCCGGGTCCGAGGCGCATTTCGGCAACCACATGACAGGCGCGCACCGCGTCATCGCGGTCTGCGATGTCGACACTCAGCGATCCAACAGCCGCGCGCAGCAGGTCAAGGGCGCCTGCGGACAGCTGCCCAAGGTCACCAAGGATTTCCGCGAGGTCGTCGGCCTGGCCGATGCCGACATCGTCCACGTCTGCACCCCGCCGCACTGGCACGGCGTCATTGCCGCCGCCGCGGCACGTGCCGGTAAGGCCGTCTGGGGTGAGAAACCGCTGACGCGTACCATCGGCGAGGGCATCGCCCTGGTCGATGTGGTTAAGCGCGCCGCGGTGCCCTTCCGCGTCAACACCTGGTTCCGCCTGAACGACACGAACTACTACGGCGTGGGACCCGCCCGTGAGATTCGCCGTATCGTCGCCAGCGGCGTGCTGGGCTGGCCGCTGACCGTGCGTGTCGCCTCCGGCTCCGGAGGCATCGAGTGGAAGGTCAATCTCTGGTCTGGTCGGACCAACCTCCAGCCCCAGCCCGTCCCCGAGCACCTCGACTGGGACCTGTACTGCGGCCCCTCGCCGCTGATTCCCTATCACCCGCACCGCTGCCATGGATCCTTCCGCGGCTATTGGAACTTCGACCAAGGCGGACTCGGCGACATGGGGCAGCACTTCCTCGACCCCGTGCAGTACTTCCTCGGCAAGGATTCGGAGTACCCCGTCAGCGCCGAGTCCGACGCTCCCGAGCAGGACGCGGTCGCCTGCGGTGTCTGGAAGACCGTCACCCTGACCTACAAGGATGGCTGCAAGGTCATCCTCGAGTCCGAGCTTTGCCCGGGACACGGCAGCCGTCCCTTCATCGAGGGACCCAACGGACGTCTCTGGGCTGACCTGCGGACTGATCCGCCTGCGCTTGCCCTCAAGGCGCGCGAGTTTCCGCTGCCCGAGAGGCAAGAGGACGACTTCATTGCGGCCGTACGTGAGCGCCGTCCCTTCGGCTACGGTGTCTCCGAGGCCCACCACAGCTGCACGATGGTCAATCTCGCCGCGCTTTCCGTGCGGCTCGGTCGCAAGGTCACGCTCTCGTCGGACGGCAAGCAGATCGTCGGCGATGCCCAGGCCCAGCGTCTCCATTCCCCCGAGTTGCGCGCTCCGTGGAAGATCTGAGCGCACGCCGTGAGTTTCTCCGCGTCGCCCTTGTCGCGGCCGGGCTCTGCCTGCTCTCGTTCGTCGGTTGCCGCGATCGGCTCACCTGGCTGATGGAGGCCGCCCCGGTCATCGTCGGGGTCGCTCTCGCCTGGATCCTGCCCCTCGCCCCGTCCCGCCTGCTGGGTCGGCTCCTGCTCGTCCACGCCGTCATCTTGTTGGTCGGCGCGCACTGGACCTACGCCGAGGTCCCGGCTGGCTTCTGGGTTCGCGATGCACTCGGTCTGTCCCGCAACCATTTCGACCGCCTCGGCCATGTTTTCCAGGGCCTTGTGCCTGCCCTCATCGCGCGCGAGATCTTGCTGCGCCGTGCCCTTGTGGTTTTGCCGAGCGCGGCCTCCGCGCTGGGTTTCGCCTGCGCGCTCGCCTTCAGCGCCTTCTATGAGCTCATCGAATGGTGGGCGGCCCTGATCCTCGGTGCCGGCGCCGACGCCTTCCTCGGCTCGCAGGGCGATTCCTGGGACACCCAGTCCGACATGGCCTGCGCCGCCATCGGCGCCGGACTGTCCATGACGTTGCTCGCTCGCTGGCACGACCAATCCATCTCCCGAACCTGAACTTCACCATCATGCGTCCCCTCCTCGCCACGCTCACCTTCCTGCTCGCCGTCTCCCTCCACGGGGCCGTTCCGGAGCGCGCCGCCTGCGAGTCCCTCCTGAAGCAGGCCGACGCCGGATTTGCCGCGGGGGCGAAGGCTCCCGCCTACCGTGAGGCGATGACGGCCATGCACCGGACCACCCTGCAGCTCGGGGCTCCCGAAGGCGCCACGACGGCCACCTCCGCCTGGTGGTTCGCCGAGATCCGTCGCCGCGCCGGGGAGGTCAAGGATCCCGAGGCTGCCTATTTCCTGCGCACCCAGCTCTGCTTTGATCCGGCAGGACCCGCCTTCGTCATGTTGTCGCCGGAGCCTGTCGCGAAGGCCCCCTATGTCGCGGGGCAGGGCACGGCCGCCGAGCTCGCCGACACGGCGCGCTCGCTCGACCTTGGCGAGAAGCCTCGTCTCAGTTCCGCCCAGCTTCGTGCGCTCGCCACCGACCCCAAGCTCGATCCCGAGCAGTCCAAGCGAGCCCTTGTCCTGCTCCGTCGCCTCGATCCCGCGGCGTCCGCGCCACTTCTGTGGACGCGACTCGGCGCCACCAAGCAGCGGTCGGAAATCCTGTTCTGGGAGGAGCAACTCATGCGCCTGCCGGTGCAGATGGTGGGCTCCGTCCCCTACGAGGCCAAGGCTTCGCCCGCCGCCCGGGCTGCTTGGCTCAGGCTGACCGCTGTGCGCCCCCAGATGCCTGCCAACTCAATCAACCGCGCCGGATGGATTGAGCTGCTTAAGGGGCCGGCGAACGAGGTCACCGAGGCTGCCTGGGACGCCGCTCCGCGCGTCTTCCGCGCATCGGATCGCGCCGAGCTTGCCGCCTTGGTCAAGGATGCACCCGAGCGCATCGCCGTGCGTGCCAAGGTCGCCCTCGAGCGCCTGCGCTGACCGACGCTTGCCTCCGCCGTGGCCGCGGGTAGGGATGGGCGTATGCCCGTTGCGCCCACATCACCGAACCTGCTCCTGACGGGGTTCATGGGCACGGGTAAGTCGACCCTCGGGCGGGTGCTTGCCTACCGTTGGCACCGTCCGTTCCTCGATACCGACGAGATGATCGAGAAGATGACGGGCAAGACCGTCGCAACGATTTTCGCCGACCATGGCGAGCCCGCCTTCCGAAAGCTGGAGCGCGAGGTGGTCGAGCGCCACCTCCCGGCTTCCGGCGCCGTCATCTCCTGCGGCGGCGGACTCCCCGTGCCCGAGGGCATGGCCGAGTTGCTCCGCACTCGCGGCGTGGTGGTCACACTCTTCGCCTCGCCGCAGGCCATCCTGAGGCGCACCCGCGGACGCACCCACCGCCCGCTCCTCCAAGGCGAGGACCCGGAGGGCATCATCCGCAAGCTCATGGCCGAGCGTGAGCCGGCTTACCTGCGTTGCGGCACCGCCGTCTACAGCGACGGTCGGACCGTGCAGCAGATGGTCGAGACCATCGAGCGCATCTACGCCCGCGAATCGCGCGGCTGGGTCAAGCCGCCGGCTTGAGTGGCGACGACCAAGGGTCGCCGCTTGGCGCGACGTCGCGCAGCGCCCGCACCGCCCCCAGGAAGTCGGCTCGGCTCACCGCGACGGCTCCGAGCGAGGCGAGGTGTTGGGTCGGCATCTGGCAGTCAATCAGAGCGAAACCGCAGGCCTGCAGCCGGCGCACCAGTCGCACGAAGCCGACCTTGGACGCATCGCTGCGGCGGTGAAACATCGACTCGCCGCAGAATAGCCGGCCGATCGCCACGCCGTAGAGTCCGCCCACCAACTCACCTGCGTGTCGCACCTCGACGCTGTGGGCGTGGCCCTCGCGGTGCAGGCCGATGTAGGCGGCAATCATCGACTCGGTGATCCAGGTGCCGTCCTGGCCGGGCCGGGGTGCCGCGGCACAGGCGCGGATCACACCTTCGAAATCTTGGTCGATGGTGACGTCCCACATCGGCTTGCGCTCGACCTTGCGCAGGCTCTCGGTGACCCGCAGGTCAGCCGGCAGGAGCACGAAGCGCGGGCTTGGGCACCACCACTGGATGGGTTCGCCCTCGCTGTACCAAGGGAAGACGCCGGCGCGGTAGGCGGCGAGCAAGGCCGGCGGGGTGAGTTCACCCCCATCGGCGACCGGACCCCGCATCGGGGCCTTGGTCAGATTCACCTGTTCCCAGTCCCTCATGCCCACGATGCCACGCGCAGCGCGGCACCGTGGCAAGCGGTCACTTGGTGATGTTGTAGACCGAGGGAATCGAGACGCCGAGCTCGGTAGCGATCTCGCGGACCGAGAGGCCCTTGTCGCGCATGGCGGCGGCGCGGCGACGCATCGACTCGTCGATGACGGCACGACGGCGGGCAGGGCGGGTCATCAGGCGCAGGAGGCGACGGGCGAGTTCCTGCTTCGAGAGACGGTCGATCTCCTTGGTCAGTTTCTGGCTCTGGCGGCGGTGGGTTTCCTCCCAGGCCTCCGAGGCGAGGTCACGGGCGCGGGCGAGGGCGGCACGCACAAAGGCGTCCTTCGTGGGGAAGTCGGCAGGTTCGAGGTCGATTTTCATGATATATAAAAGGAATGTAAAAATCGGGCTGACGCAAATAGTGCTAAATAATAAAGTTACGGACAATCAACGACTAATTCGGTTCCCGCTCAACTTGGGTGGAGATAAGGTTATTTGGACAGGCTCCATTCGAGCATGCGACGCAGAGGTGCCTCCGCCTGCTTCCGGATAGTCTCGTCGAGGTGAATCTCCGGACCGCCGTTAGCTAGGCAGTCACGGACCTTCTGCAGGGTGTTGAGCTTCATGTAGCGGCACTCGTTGCAGGAGCAGCGGTCGGTGGGCGCGGCGACGAAGGTCTTACCTGGGACCTCCCGGCGGAGGCGGTGAATCATGCCGGACTCTGTCGTGACGATGAGGGTGGGGGAGGATTGGGCCTTCGCCCAGGCCACCATAAGCTCGGTGCTGCAGACCTCGTCGGCGAGCTCGCGCACCGCCTCGGTGCACTCGGGATGGGCGACGACGGGGGCGCCGGGATGCTCGGCCTTGGCCCGGAGCAGGGCCGAGGGCGTGAACTGCACGTGGGCGTAGCAGCTGCCCGGCCAGAGCCGCATGCGCCGCCCGGTCTTGGCCGCGACCCATTGTCCCAGGTTCTGGTCAGGCACGAAGAGGATCTCCCGGTCGGCGGGGATATGCCCGACGATGCGCGTGGCGTTGCCGCTGGTGCAGATGACATCGGCAAGGGCCTTCACCGCGGCGGAGCAGTTGATGTAGGCGACGACGGCGAGCCTTGGGTCCGCCGCCTTGGCCGCGGCGAGGCGCTCCGGCGTGCAGGAGTCGGCGAGCGAGCAGCCGGCGTTCATGTCGGGCAGGAGCACGCGCTTGCCCGGGTTTACGATCTTGGCGGTCTCCGCCATGAAGTGCACGCCACAGAAGACGATGGTCGAGGCCTTCGCCTCAGCGGCCTTGTAGGCCAGGCCGAGCGAGTCGCCCACATAGTCGGCCACCGACTGGATGTCCTCGCACTGGTAGTTGTGCGCGAGGATGACGGCGTCGTGGCGCTTCTTCAGCGCGAGGACTTCCTCCTGCAGGGCGGTACGCGCGGCGGGCGAGGCCGGGAGCGGCGGGAAGACGGAGGCGACGGGGAAGGCGGGCATGGTGGTGGGTCAGGCGTGGGCCTGCTGGCACTTCGCGCAGATGGCGCTGACCTGCAAGCGCTGTGAGACCGGGCGCATCCCGTGCTTCGCCGCTACGGCTTTTCCGTACCACTCCATGAACGGTGCCTCGACCTCGACGATGGTTTCGCAGCGCTCGCAGATGAGCTGGGCGCGAAAGCCGCTCCCGCCGTTCTCGGTCAGGTAGTAGGTGTGGTCGCGACCGACATCGACCTCGCGCACCGCGCCGCACCCGACGAGGAGGGGTAGGGTGCGGTAGACCGTGGCGCGCGAGACCGAGCGGTCGATCTCCCGCGCGCGGCGCAGGAGTTCGTCGGCGGTGTAGTGGGAGGTCGCGGCACGCGCCGCCTCATAGACGGCCATGCGCTGGCGTGTTCCGCGCAGGCCATGCTCGGCGATGTAGGCACGGAAGGCCTCCGACCGATCGGTGTCCAGGGTTCGCTGGGTGGTCCGGCGTGGCATGGGCGCTCTTGAGACACTAATGATACAGCAAGCGCGCCGTCAAGCCCCCACCCCCTGGGGGCTTCCTGCGTTGACTCAGCCCTCGGCGCTGGCTTGGCTCACGGGCTTCCCCCTTCGCGGGGGTGCTCCGCTATGTTCCACAATACCGACGACCTGCGTATCCGGCACCGGCAACCCCTGGTGCCCCCCCAGGACGTGCTCAAGGAGGTCCCGGCCACCGAGCGCGCCTCGGAGGTCATCGCCGCCTCGCGCAAGGACATCGCCAAGGTCATCCACGGCCAGGACGACCGCCTCGTCGTCATTGTCGGGCCCTGCTCCATTCACGACCCCGAGGCCGCCTATGAGTATGCCGACAAGCTCAAGGCCGAGGCCAAGCGCCACGCCGCCGACCTGCTCGTGGTCATGCGCGTCTACTTCGAGAAGCCCCGCACGACCGTCGGCTGGAAGGGCCTGATCAATGACCCCGGTATCGACGGCTCGTTCGCCATCAATCAGGGCGTGCGTCTCGCCCGCCGCGTCCTGCTCGCCATCGCCGACCGCGGCCTGCCCACCGCCACCGAGTTCCTCGACCCCATCACCCCGCAGTACCTCGCCGACCTCGTCTCGTACGGCGCCATCGGTGCCCGCACGACCGAGAGCCAAATCCATCGCGAGCTCGCCTCGGGTCTCTCCATGCCCGTCGGCTTCAAGAACGCGACCGACGGTTCGATTCAGGTCGCCGTTGACGCCTGCCTTTCCGCCCGGTCGTCCCACTGGTTCCCGAGCGTCACCAAGGACGGTGCCGTCGCCGTCTTCCAGACGGCCGGCAACCCTGACTCGCACGTCATCCTCCGCGGTGGCTCGCGCAGCGGGCCCAACTACGGCGCCGAGCACGTGGCTGATGCCGCCGCCCGCCTGACCAAGGCTGGCGTCCCCGCCCGCCTCATCGTCGATTGCTCGCACGGCAACAGCTCCAAGGACCACCGCCGCCAGCCGCTCGTGGCCGAGGATGTCGCCGCGCAGGTGTCGTCTGGTTCCAGCGGCGTGGCCGGCGTGATGATCGAGAGCCACCTCGCCGAGGGTCGCCAGGATTGGAAGGGCAAGGAGGCCTCGCAGCGCGGCGTGAGCATCACCGACGCCTGCATCAGTTTCGAGCAGACCGTGCCCGTGCTCGACACCCTCGCCGCCGCCGTGCGCGCTCGCCGCGCGCTCGTCGCCCGCGCCTGATTTCCGCCATGAAACCCGTGCTCAAGCTCCTCCTTGAGGGAGAGTCCCTCGACACCGCCCAGATCGGTAAGATCCTCGGGCTCGGACCCGACGCGGTCGAGCGCGAGCTCGCCCAGCTGCGTAAGGACGGCATCCTCCTCGGCATCCGCCCCGTGCTCAATCCCGGTTGGGAAGCCGAGCGCAAGGTCCGCGCCGTCATCGAGATCAAGGTCCGCCCCGAGGGTCTCGGCGGGTTCGACGGCATCGCCGAGCGCATCAGCGGCTTCGAGCAGGTCGAGAGCTGCTACCTGATGTCGGGTGGCTACGATCTCCTCGTGGTGGTGACGGCCGATAATCTCTATAAAGTCGCCAGCTTCGTCCACGAGCGCCTCGCGCGCATCGAGGGCGTCCAGGGCACCTCGACCCACTTCTACCTCCGCGCGTACAAGAAGGACGGCTTCGTCATCGGCGACGACGCCCGCAACGGCGACAAGCCCTCCATCAGCGCGTAAGACGCGTCAGGACCGACCGATGAGCGACGAACGTCGATTCGTGGCGCGCCACGTGGCCGCCCTGCCCAAGTCCGGCATCCGCGACTTCTTCGCCATCGTCTCCCAGATGAAGGACGCCGTCTCGCTCGGCATCGGCGAGCCCGACTTCGTCACACCCTTCCATATCCGCGAGGCCGCCATGGCCGCGCTGGAGAAGGGGCGCACCTCCTACACCGACAACCGCGGGCTGCTCGCCCTGCGCGAGGAGATCGGCCGCTACGTCGCGCGCCACTACGGTCCCGAGTATCGGCCCGACGACGAGGTCCTGGTCACCATCGGCGTCTCCGAGGCGCTCGACATCCTCCTGCGCGCCACGCTCAACCCGGGAGACAAGGTGCTCTACCACGAGCCCTGCTACGTCTCCTACGCGCCGAGCGTGGCCCTGTGCCACGCCGAGGCCATCCCCGTGCGCACGCAGTCGCGCGACGCCTTCGCCCTCGATGTCGACGCGCTCCGCGCCGCCTGGCAGCCTGGCTGCAAGGTGCTCATCCTCAACTTCCCGACCAACCCCACCGGCGGCACCGCCGACCGCGCCAAGCTCGAGGCCATCGCCCGCTTCGCCATCGAGAAGGACCTGCTCGTCGCCTCCGACGAGATCTACTCCGAGCTGACCTTCGACGGAAACCACGTCTCCATCGCGTCGCTCCCCGGCATGCGCGAGCGCACCGTCTTCCTGCACGGCTTCTCCAAGGCCTTCGCCATGACCGGATTCCGCATCGGCTACGCCTGCGGCCCCGCCGCGGTCATCGACGGCATGCTCAAGGTACACCAATACGCCATCATGTGCGCGCCCATCGCCAGCCAGGAGGCCGCGATCGAGGCCCTCCGCAACGGGCGCGACGCCATGCTGCACATGCGCGACAAGTACCGCGAGCGCCGCGACTTCATCGTCCGCCGCTTCAACGAGCTCGGTCTGCCGTGCCATCTGCCCCGCGGCGCCTTCTACGCCTTCCCCGCCATCGACTCCACCGGGCTCGACTCCATGCAGTTCGCCCAGCAGCTGCTCGCTGACCAGAAGGTCGCGATGGTGCCCGGCACCGCCTTCGGTCAGGCCGGCGCCGGCTTCTGCCGCGCCTCCTTCTCCACCAGCTACGAGCGCATCCACGAGGCCTGCGAGCGACTCGGCCGCTTCCTCGACAAGGTCCGCGCCCGCTGAGCGCCCGGGCTTGCGCCCGCGCCCCCGCCCGCCGACTCTCCCTTTATGACCCAGACGACGACCGAGATTCCGCGCAGCGTCGCCCTGGTGGGTCGCCCCAACGTGGGTAAGAGCCGTCTCTTTAATCGCCTGGTCGGACGGCGCATCTCCATCGTGCACGACCAACCCGGCGTGACGCGCGATTTGCTCACGGCTGAAGTCGACGAAGGCAAGTTCCTGCTCATGGACACGGGCGGCATCGGCCTCTTCGAGGCGCACCTGACGCCCAAGGTCATCGCCGACGCCGTCGAGGAGCAGGTGGCCTTCGCCATCAACGCCGCCGCGCTCATCCTGCTCGTCACCGACGCCTCCGAGGGCTGCGTCCCGCTCGACCTCGAGGTCGCCGCCCGCCTGCGCGCCGCGGGCAAGCGCGTGCTCGTCGTCGCCAACAAGGCCGACACCGTCGACCGCGACGCTCGTCGCGACGAGTTCTACGCCATCGGCTTCGGCGACCCCATCCTCGTCTCGGCCGAGCACGGGCGCGGCGTCGACTTCCTCCTCGGCCGCATCAAAGAGGTCATCGGTCCCGCGCCCGACGCGCCGCCGCAGGACACCTTCCGGCCCGTGCGCCTCGCGCTCGCCGGCCGTCCCAACGTCGGCAAGAGCTCGCTCGGCAACCGCCTGCTCGGACGCAGCAAGCTCATCGTCTCCGAGGTCGCCGGCACCACCCGCGATCCCATCCGCAGCCCGCTCGAGTGGACCGATCCCCAGGGCGTCCTCCACCGCTTCGACCTCGTCGACACCGCCGGACGCCGCGCCGCCAACAAGCGCGACACGCTCGACTTCTTCTCCCACGTGCGCGCCGGTGAGATCCTCGCCCAGGCCGACGTCGTCTTCCTCGTCATCGATGCCACCGAGGGCGTCACGCGCATCGACCTCCAGCTCGCTGGCGAGCTCGCCGAGTCGGGCGCCGGCATCGTGCTCGTGGTCAACAAGTGGGACCTCGCCGTGAAGGCCTTCCAGGAGGGCGGACTCGAGGCCTTCAAGGATGAGAACGGCTTCCGCAAGAAGTTCACCGCCGCCGTGCGCAAGGCGCTCTTCTTCCTGCCCGAGCCGCCGCTCGTCTTCGTCTCCGCCGTCACCGGCCTGCGCACCGAGGAGATGCTCGCCGCCGCCGCTGGCGTCTACGCCCGCGCCGGCACCGACATTCCCACCGGCAAGATCAACCGCGCGATCCAGGACCTGATGGCCAAGCGCCCGCCGCGTCCCGTCTCCGGCAAGCGCTTCAAGTGCTACTACGTGACGCAGGTCTCGCGGCGTCCCATCCGTTTCCGCCTTTTCTGCAACTCCGACGAGCGCCTCGAGGACGGCTACTCCCGCTACCTGACCAAGGGTGTGCACGAGCTCTTCGACCTCGCCGGCGTCCCCGTCTTCCTCGACCTCGTGGGCAAGCCCAAGCAGGCCAAGCGCGGCTTCTTCCTCTCTCAGGGCACGATGCCTGCGGATCTCTCGGGTCAAGGCGACGCCTCGCGTCCGCGTGCCGGCGGCAAGAGCTCTGGCGGAAAATTCCGCGGCAAGTCCGGCCCCCGGGGCAAGG
>Ga0129333_10000556_pt1 | contig 30955 bp, 19 predicted proteins | sample CPB6_08_DNA_FD_94474 | JGI IMG/M metagenome (GOLD analysis project Ga0129333, IMG submission 94474) | Freshwater to marine salinity gradient microbial communities from Chesapeake Bay, USA - CPBay_Sum_0.6_0.8_DNA | ecosystem: Environmental > Aquatic > Marine > Coastal | place: USA: Chesapeake... | reverse complement strand
TTAATTGGTATTTACTTGGAAACAAGTGGATTGACTCAAAATAAATAAGGTAGTATCATATGATGTGATACGTACGTCATCACAAAATTGAATTAATTTTATGGCAAAAGGATTTACTGTAAAGGCAAAAGAACCAGAGCAACAACCACTTTTTGATATTGAAAGGTGTAGAGAAAGGATTAGAGGAAAGACAATTGTTTTTTGTTTACCAGGTAGAGGAGTATCCTATACATTCCTGAAGAGTTTTGTTCAACTGTGCTTTGATCTAGTACAGGCAGGAGCAAGTATTCAGATCTCTCAAGACTATAGTTCTATGGTCAACTTTGCACGTTGCAAATGCCTAGGAGCAAATGTGCTTGCAGGACCAGACCAAGAACCATGGCAAGGTAAACTAAACTTTGATTACCAACTATGGATTGATAGTGATATTGTATTCAACACTGATGCCTTCTGGGCAATCTTTGATATGGATAAGGATATTGCCTGTGGATGGTATGCTACTGAGGATGGTAGAACTACTTCTGTTGCACATTGGTTGGATGAAGACGACTTCAAGAATAATGGTGGAGTCATGAATCATGAAATGGTTGATACCATTGTCAACAGAAAGAAACCATTTACTGTAGACTATACTGGATTTGGTTGGGTTATCATCAAGAAGGGAGTCTTTGAGCACCCTGAAATGAAGTATCCATGGTTTGCACCACAAATGCAAGTCTTTGATTCTGGAGAGGTTCAGGACATGTGTGGAGAGGATGTTTCATTCTGTCTTGATGCTAAGAGAAAGTGTGGTTTTGACATTTGGTGTCATCCAGCAATTAGAGTTGGTCACGAAAAAACTAGGGTTATCTAATGGATAAGTATCGCATCCTTTGTAATGAAAGAATGATCTATACTGATCTTTCTGAAGAAGAGATGTTTGAGGTAATGGATGACCTGTCTCAACAATTTTATGAGACAGGGGCTCCCCATCCAGCAGATGTTGTGGTAGAATGTATTAGAACACAGGAGATTTAATTATGGCAAAGCGTCCTTCACTGACTAACAAAGTCGTTATTGAGCACAAACCAAAGAAGACTCGTCAGGGTCGTTCACAACACACCAATCTTTCTGCAACTTCTCGTAATGGCAGAAAAAAGCGTTATAGGGGTCAAGGTAACTAAATATACAAAGCAGGGTCATTCTCATGTATTGTCTAGACTCTAAAGATGAGTGGGCAATTATTCATGAGGATGACCTTTGGGTTTATAATAAACTAATTCTTGCTAAGAAGTGTAGGCATCTCTGTGGACCAACAGGGGTGCCTGTTTCACGTAAAGGGTTCTATGTAGTTAGACCTATGTTTAACCTGCTAGGAATGGGCAGGAATGCAAGAATAGAGTGGATTGATGACTATACTGATTACTTCCACCCCTCTGAGTTCTGGTGTGAAGTGTTTCATGGAGAACACATTAGTGTTGATTTCCATAATAAAGAAAGTAAACTAGTTGTAAGAGGAGAAAGGCATCCATCAGATCCTCTTTACAAGTGGTTAAAGTGGGAAAAAATTGATAGGATAGTAGAATTTCCGAAGATTTTGGACAATTTAAAAGGAAATTATGAATGGATTAACTGCGAATTTATTGGAAATAAGTTAATAGAAGTTCACTTTAGACAAAACCCAGACTTTAGGTATAACAATAGTGTTGCATATCCAGTTTGGGAGGAAGAAAAAGAACAAAATACAACAAATTATAGATATGTTGAGGATGGAGACTATCTAAGAAAAGGATTTTATATTGATTAAGGGATAGGAACCCCTTAAAAAGTTCTAATTCACACTAGAATTAGCAAATTTATGTCAAACTTACCTGTAGATAGGGATCAAAATTACATGTATCAAATGTGGGGAACCACAAAACTTGTTACTGATTACAATTCAGAGCAAAAAATCAAAACAATTCAAGAAATTATGCATGATGATATCCCAAAAAGTAAGCATTTCTTAAAGGAACAAACAGAAATGCATGAAAAAATCAGAAATGATGAAGACTATGATGATTGGGAGTATGGCACTGAACCAACTTATGGAAAACCACAATAAATACAAGTAAATAATAGACCTATAAAGTGCCTTTAGAATCTGTCTCAAGAGGATTTAAAGATATCAGTCTATCTTTTAAGAGGAATCCAGTTACCAATGATATTATTTCATTGACTAATGAGGATGCCATTAAAAGATCAGTCATCAATCTAGTGAGAACTAGAGTTGGAGAAAGATTCTTTAATCCTCTTTTAGGATCTAAAGTTGACAATTATTTCTTTGAACTTGCTGATATTGGAATTGAAGAACCACTTAGAGAAGAAATTAAAATAGTAATTAACAACTTTGAACCTAGAGTAGTATTGAGAGATGTGGGTGTAGATCTTTATCCAGAAGATAATGCCATGGAAGTCAGTATTGTTTATGATATTGTTGGTCTAAGTGCACCACAACAGGCAATAACCTTTGTATTACAACCAACCAGATACTAATGGCATTTACACAGTTTACTAATCTAGACTTTGATCAGATTAGAACATCTATTAAAGATTACTTAAGATCAAATTCAAACTTTAGCGATTTTGATTTTGAGGGATCTAACTTTTCAATCTTAATTGATGTCTTAGCATACAACACTTATTTGACTGCATTTAACACCAACATGGTGGTTAATGAGTCTTTCCTTGATAGTGCAACCCTCAGAGAGAATGTAGTATCTCTTGCAAGGAATGTTGGGTATGTACCACTGTCAAGAAGAGCAGCAACTGCAAAAATATCTTTTAGTCTATCTAATCTAAACTCAACAGTTAAAACAGCAACTTTAAAAAAAGGGATTGTTTGTACAGGTAACTTAGATAACACAAGTTACATTTTTTCAATTCCAGAAGATATTACTGTTGGAGTAAGTCAAGGAGAAGCATCTTTTATTGATGTTGTAATTTATGAAGGAACTTTATTAACAAAAACATTTATAGTAGATACTTCTCAACCAAATCAAAAATACATTTTACCAAACCCATTTATTGATACTTCCACAATTAGAGTAAGTGTAAAACAAACTTCAGAATCTACCACTTCAGATGAATATGTTGCAGTTGACAATATTGTAAGTGTAGACTCTAATTCTAAAATATTTTTAGTCCAAGAAATTTCAGATGAAAGATATGAATTATTTTTTGGAGATGGAGTTTTTGGAAAAAAACTAAGCAATAATAATCAAGTTGCTGCAACTTATATTACAACTAATGGAAAACAGGGAAATGGAGCATCTGATTTTGTATTTTCTGGAACTATCCTATCAGAAACAGGATCTAATTTAGGTCCTAATGTTGGAATTATTATTACATCTGAAGCAGCTAATAATGGGGATGATATTCAATCTATAGAATCAATTAAATATTATGCTCCAAGAATGTACTCTACTCAATATAGAGCGGTCACTGCATCAGATTATGAATCTTTATTGCCAGCAATTTATCCTAATATAGAATCTGTTACTGCATATGGTGGAGAAGAGTTATCTCCACCACAATATGGAAGGGTATTTTTAGCAGCAAAACCAAAAAATTCAGATTATTTGTCAGAACAGACAAAGGAGTTCATATTAACTTCACTTAAAAAATATTCTATAGCTGGAATTGAACCAAAATTTGTGGATGTTAATGTTCTTTATGTTGAATTAGACTCTGCAGTATATTACAATTCAAACTTCATAGGTGCTGTAAATGATTTAAAAACACAAATTACATCATCTTTACAAACTTATTCTAATTCTACTGAATTGAACAAATTTGGTGGAAGATTTAAATATAGTAAAGCAGTTAGAATTATAGATGCAACAAATTCTTCTATAACATCCAATATAACAAGAGTTAAAATTAGAAGAAACGTTGGGGTAATCTTAAATGAACCTACTCAATATACAATTTGTTATGAAAATAGATTTTTTGCTTCTTTATCTGGATACAATATAAGAAGCACTGGATTTTTTGTTAAAGATATGTCAAGGGAAGTATTTTTATCAGATTTTCCAAATACAGATTTAAAGACTGGAAAATTATACATTTTCTCTATTGATGGAGAAAAGGAGCAAACAGAAATGCAAGATATTGGGACAGTAGATTATATCACAGGAGAAATTAATATAGATAATATAACTGTGACAGGAACTTCTTTACCAAATAATATCATTGAAATTGAAGCAACTCCTTATTCAAATGATGTAGTTGCCAGAAAATCAATTTATTTAAAATTAGATATTGGTAAAAGTAAGTTCAATCTATTAAAAGATGTAATTTCTTCTGGAGAAAATGCCTCAGGAAGCAGATTTGAACCAGAAACAAGCTTTTCAACTGGAACCAAAATAAGAAGTTAAGATGATAGAAAATCAAAAGTTAGTAAAAATTAGTGATGTAGTTGAGAATCAAATCCCAGAATTTATTTTAGAGGATAATCCAAATTTTGCAGAATTTTTAAAATCTTACTATCAATCACAAGAATTTCAAGGAGGATCTGTAGATCTTGCTGAAAATTTATCTATTTACAAAAACTTTTCTTCCTTTAATAGCACTAATTTAATTTCCTCTACTACATTAACTCAAGACATAGATTTTTTTGATGATGTCATTGGTGTTGAATCTACAAAAGGTTGGCCAGAAAGATATGGCCTTTTAAAGATTAATAATGAAATTATTACATATACTGGGATTACTACAAACTCATTTACTGGATGTATAAGAGGATTTAGTGGGATAGAATCTTTATCTAATCAAGATAATCCAGAACTACTTGTATTCTCTACAACAGAATCAGACAGTCACTCTGATGGAGATGTTGTATCAAATTTAAGTAATTTATTTTTAATTGAATTTTTTAAAAAACAAAAGTCTTTATATCTTCCACACTTTGAAAATGTTGATTTTGATGAAAATATAAATCCACAAAATTTCTTATCCAAAGCTAAAGCATTTTATCAGTCAAAAGGTACAGATGAAGCATATAAAATTTTATTCAAAGTTTTGTATAATGAAAAAGTAACAGTAGTTAAACCTAGAGAATTTTGTTTTACACCCTCTGATGACAAATGGATTGTAACTGAAACTTTTATTTGTGATTTAATTAGTGGAGATCCATTTAAATTAGAAGGACAAACATTATATCAAGATTTAGATCCTTACAATTCTATTGTTCAACCAGCAAACGGATCAATCTACGCAGTTGATTCATTTTTACTCAAAGGAAAAATTTATTATAAAATAAGACTATTTTCTGGGTACTCTAATAATTTAAACCCCAAAGGATCAATATCTGGAAAATTTTTACCAACATTTAAAACTTATTGTGTAGAAACTGTTATACCTGGATCAAATTCTATTTTTGTTGATAGTACTGTAGGATTTCCTCAAAGTGGAGTTCTTAGTATCAATGAGGTAGAATATAGTTATCAGGATAAAACAAATAATCAGTTTTTAGGTGTATCAACTAAGAATTCTACATCATCTTTAATAGATCAAGAAATACTAAGAAAATCTGTAATTTATGCAACTAATTTGGTTTATTCTTATGAAGATGGAGATGTAACTAAAGTAGTAAAATTAAGAGTTAACAATGTTTTATCTACAATTAAAGCAGAAAATAGTCTGTATGCTTCAGAGGGAGATCCTATAAAAATAGATAATATTGGATATACTGACAATAACACTTTTATAAAATCTTTAAAATTTAATCTTCCAATTACAATCTATGGAGGAAAAGCAGTTGAAACTATAACTTCAGGAATTAGACTTGCATCTAAAGAAGCATTTGCATTATCAAATGGATTATGCATAACAAATTATGATCATAATTTATCTAATGGTGATATTGTAGACTTATATGTAAAAAATTTCGGAGAGTATGAACTATATCTTTCAAATTTACAAGTAACAACAACTCTTTCTAAAGAGTTTAGTATTCAACAAATAAATGATCCTAGTATTCTAGGGAAAGAAATACTTTTTAGGAGAAAACTTAAAAAAACAAAAGCAGTTCCTTTTACTAAATTATTCAACCAAATTAATAATAAGTACACATCAAATATTCAAGATTCTTATGCAGATTCATCCTTTAACTACTTAACATCAAATGGACTTCCAGATTATGAAGTTAGTCCTTATATCAAAGAATTTGAATTTTCTGCTTCTGAATTGAATGATAATACTTTGATTGGACTTCACAACTTTTATGAAGGTGAGGCAGTAAAAGTAGTTGGATATGCTGTATCTGGAAATTGGACAAATAGAGTTGGATTTAATACTGGAGATACTTATTATGTTAGAAGAATTGGTCCATCTCTAATTAGATTGTCAGAGACCAGAGATACCATAGGAGTAACATCTACTAGTCTTATAGAATTAGATGTAAACAATACTATTTCTGGTAAATTAGAAAATATTGTTTTAACTAGTTCTTCTTTATATGGGAATGAATTTTCTACAACCAAAACATTTAAAAAAATTCCCAAAATTCCAAAATTTCAAAAAGATAAAGTAGAAACTCAACCAGGACCAGTTGGTATTTTTGCAAATGGAGTAGAAATACAAAATTACAAATCTTTTGATAAAATTTATTATGGACAAATTGATACTGTAGATGTTTTGAGTGGAGGAGAAGGATATAGTTTAATTAATCCCCCTCAATTTGATATATTCTATACTGCAACAGATCAAGATACTCAAACTTTTATCATTCCAGAAATGAAAGGTGAATTAAAAGGTTTGAGAATTATGAATTCAGGTTATGACTATGAAGATGAACCTGTAGTTACAATTACTGGTGGAAATAGAAAAGATGTTCCAACAGTGGTTAAAATGAAATTTATTGATAAACTCATACGATTTAATGCCACTACTTCTGCCACTGTAGTAAGAACAGTAACTAATGACTTTAGGTTTGATTCAATTCATCCATTTATTGATGGAGAAGCTGTATCTTATGAAACTCATGGAACATCTCCAATTGGAATTGGAAGCGCTGTTGAAGAAGGAACTTTGTTAGATCAAGGGATATATTACATATCCCAAGTTGGTGCAGCAACTTCTTTTAGATTAGCACCAACTAGAGATGATGCATTAAGAGGAACTAATTTAATTAATATTAGAACTGCTGGTGGAGGCATTCAAGTATTTAAATCTTTACAAAAAGTTCAAGTTATAGATGAAGTAAGTTTCATTGGAATTCAAAGTGGATTTGAATACAAAAAACTTTCTTTTGGTCCAGAACACATCAATATATTTGATAACATTTTTTATTTTGACAATCATGGGTTTGATGATGGACAAGAAGTTGAAATTACAGCAGAAGGAACTTATTTAGATGGAGCTGTTCCTGAAAAAATTTATTATGTTAATAAAATAGATAATAATTCATTTACATTATATCAAGATGTAGAGAAAAAAAATATTTTAAATATCTTAAACACAGATCCTTTAACTACTTATTTTGTTCAATACCCAGCCATTAGGGTTAAAGTTAATGGTAGAATAAGGACTACAAAATCTGCTGTTACTGGTTATGGAGCTACAATAGTTCCAGTAATTCAAGGAACAGTAACTGGAGCAAAAGTTCAAAGAGGACTGTCAAAACCAGCTTTACAACTTCTAGGATCCAAAAATGTAGTTAATTTACAAAAAAGACCAACTCTAATTGTTTTGGAAGGTTCTGATGCAGAATTTGAACCAATAGTAGACAAAACTGGAAAAATAATTGAAGTAGCAGTCAAAAATGCTGGACAGAATTACTTTAATGATTTTGAATTCATTGTAGAAGGTCAAGGATATGGAGCACAATTAGTTGCTCAAATTAGTAATGGAGAAATTTATAATAATCAAGTTAGTTATGGTCAAATTATAGATGTAAAGGTTATAAATGGTGGGGTTGGATATGCAACAAGTGACACTACAGTAAGAATTCAAAATACTGGTTCTGGATTAAAAGTTCAATCTAATTTAACTACTTGGACATTGAATGAAGTTTCAAAATTAGGATTATCTAATCTAAGTAATGGATGTTTATTTGGTTCTAGATATTCTAAGTTTGGAAACACCTTTGGAACATTTTTCTTAGACCAAAATTTAATAAATTCCTTTGGTATTAATCCAAACAAACACTCTCCCATAATTGGATGGGCTTATGATGGATGTCCAATATATGGTCCATATGCTTATGCAAATGCTGATGGCACTGGAATTATAACCAGAATGAGGAGTGGTTATATTAGAAATAAAATTAGTCCTCCAGCATTACTGGAATGTATAGAAGATTATCAATTTACCAATGCTGGTGACTTAGACGAAAATAATGGAAGATTTGCAGTAACTCCAGAATATCCAAAAGGAGTTTATGCTTATTATTGCACTATTGATGCTAATAATGTTCCAGTCTTTCCATATGTAATTGGAAATTCTTATAATTATATTCCAAATAATGATAATTTTGATTTAGATTTTAATCAAAACCTAAACTTTAATGAATTAGGGATAATTAAATATACCAAACCATACAGAGTAGAAGACAAACAAAATTATTATGAATTTTTTGAATTAAACACTAATACAATTAAGCCCGATGCAATTGTTTCTTCAATAAAACCAGGAAAAATTACTTCTATAAAAGTAATTGATGGTGGACTAGGATATGAAAAGGGAGATAATATTGAATTTGAGGATGAATCTGGAGGAGGAATAGGAGCATTTGGGGAGGTTGAATCTGTTGCTGGTGTTGGAGTAAATGTACTTAGTTCTGGAATTACAACATTTACAAATGTAACATTTGTCTCTAATGCAGATGGTTTTGTAGGAGTAGCAACAACTGCTCATAACTTTGCATCTCAAACTTATGTCAATATAAGTGGAATTTCAACTACAGATTTTTCTGGAATTGAAGGGTTTGTAAAAATTAATGTTGAAAAAAGATCTACTAATTTAATAGAATCTGTTAATCCATACCACATCACAGGATTAGTTACTAGCATTAGAGTTAAAGATTCTATTATTAACTATAGAGTTGATGAAGAACTTAAGATAGAATCTGAAGTTTTAAAAATAATAGGATTAGATAGAATAAATGGAAGATTAAATGTGCTAAGGCAAAGTGGATCCCCAGGATATTCAATTGGATCAACAGTAACTGAAAACTCCTCAAGATTTACTTTTAGATCTCCAATAAACTTTAAAAATCCAGCAGTTAATTTAAATGAGTCTTATTACTTTAAATCTGCTAGATCAGTTTCAGTAGGAGTAAGCACAGCAGCTGGAGCAGGAAATAATCTGACAATTTATCCATATGGAATTGGTGTTTCTCAAACAAAATTTGTTGAAAATGGAGGAATTTATCTACCATTTAATAATTTTAGAGATGGTGAAAGAGTTGTCTATACAACAGACTCCTCTACAATTGTTACGGATGCTGGAGATTTGGATAGTTTGCCAGAATTATATGTTGTAAAAATAAACAGAGATGTAATAGGACTTGTAGAAGATAAAAGAAATGTAAAAAATAGGGATTATCTATTAAAGTATACATCTGCAGGAACTGGAGATTTACATAAATTCCAAACTCAAAGATCTGATGTAGTTACTGGATCAGTCACCCAAGTAAATGTTAATGTATCAACTGCATCTTCTCATGGATTGTCAGTTGGAAACAATATAAGAGTAAATGTTATCTCAGGGGTAACTACAACATATTCAGTTGGATTCTCAACTTCAACAAGGGTTTTAATAGACAATCAAATAAATCCAAAAGTCAGAGTATATGCTAATGAAACTGTTGTATTTGATTTAACTAGTCCCACAATTGCAGGAAAAGATTTTAACATATATTCAGATGAGTTTTTTAGAAATCCATATTTTGGAAATGATGAAAATGGAGTAGAAGTTTTCAAAACACCAACAACTTTAACTCTTAAAGTTTCAGAATATACTCCACCACTATTGTACTATAATTTAAAAAATCTAACAACCAATGATGCCATTTATCCAGATGTTTCTGTAGATGGAAATAATGAAATAAAAGTTGAAACAAGTTTGTATAGTATAGAAAGTTCTATAATAAGTGCAGGAACAACATCATTCTCTTATAATTTGCCAGTATTTCCAGAAAGATCACAATATACTAGTGCATTGTCTGATTTAAATTATTCAATTTTAGATTCTGGAATTAAAGGTCCTATTGATTCTGTAAAATTAATTTATGGGGGGTCATCTTATGAAAAAATTCCCTCAGTAAAATCAATAACTACTCAATCTGGAAAAGGAGCAGATCTTTATCCAATTACATCAACTATTGGAAGAATTCAATCATTAAAGATTTTAAATACTGAAAGTGTATATCCCAGTGATAAAACTTTATCACCAGTATCTAATGCTTTTGTTGCATTAAGAACAAAAAATAGTTATCAAGTAGGCAGTGTTGAAATACTAGATCGTGGTAAAAAATATCAACTTCCTCCCTCTATTCTGTTATATAACAAAGTTACAAATCAAATAGATCCTACTTTTAAAGCATCTATTGTTTCCGATACTAATATTGTAGGAAGAGTTGTAATTACCAATCCATCAACAAATTTAAAATCTACTGATGACTTTATTGCTCCAATTGGAAATTCAAATGGAATCAGAATTTTAGATGCTACTTCTTCAGGATCTGCTCCTTATGAAATTGAATTGAGGCTAGAAACACCTATTTCAGGATTTTCTACAGCAAATCCACTACCAATATCAGTTGGTGATTTAATTTATGTTGAAAATATATCTAGTACTGGTGGATCTGGATTTAACAGTTCAGATTATGACTATGATCCATTTGTAGTCACATATGTAAATCCAAACTTTAGTTCTCCTGATGCTGCTATTATCAGATATGAACTTCCAAAATTCCCAGGAACTTTTAGTTCTAGTACATTTAATGCTGGAGTTGTAAAATATAATGAACTAGCAAAATTTAATCCAATTTTAGTTAAAACAAAATATGCAAATAATGAACTTTTGTCTCCATATGATGTTGAAATTTTAAACAATGAAATAAATGAACCTATTTCAGATGTAGTTAAAGTTCATAATTCTTCATCCATAAAATCTGGAGATATTATACGTGGCAAATCTACATACGCAACATCTGAAGTTTTTAGTGTTGAAAAGTTCAGTGCTTCTTTAACATTAGATTCTAGTGTTTCTGAACAAATAGGATGGAAATTATCCAGAGGAAATTTATCTACTATTTTACAAAAACTTCCAGATAATGACTATTATCAAAACTTTTCTTATAGTTTAAAGAGCAAAAAATCTCTTTCTGATTGGAAATCCATAGTATCAGATATTTCACATGTATCTGGGTATAAGGGATTTGGAGATTTGTCAATTGAATCAGATTTGCCAGTTGGAATAGCTAAAACTTTAACAGTAACATCAGATTCAGCTTCTGCCCTTAATATTACTCTTGTGTCTGAACAAGATATAAACACTGTATCAAACTTTGATTTGGTCGTAGAAGAAGATATTGATGAAAGTGATGGCATATACTCAGAGTATCTAAAATTTGGAACTAAAAAACTGTCTGACTTTTTACTGTCTGAAAAAAATAGAGTTCTTTCTGTAGATGATGTTGCTTCTTTATTTGATACTGATACTTCTCCATTTGTTGAGGTTCCAATTGATACTGTGGACACAACCAATAATATAGTATTAAAATACTATTTCTTTATTGCTGGAACAGTATCTTTCTTTGGAGCATTTGAAAAACCTCAAGTTTTTGATATGCTTTTAACAAGAACAGGAGATGTTATCAATCTTACTTCTTATGGGTATTACTATGATTTTTACAATGCTGCTGGATCTCCACAACCTCCTTTAGGAGAAATGAAAGCAAAAGTTAGTGATACAGATATAAATGAAATATCTTTAAACTTTGTGCCTAGAAATATATTCAATAGCTATAAAGTAACTGCTGTCAGAGATACTGTAAATAGTGCTCCTGGTCTTACAAGCACTTCTTATGGATATGTTGATGTTATAGAACAAACAGTTGGTTATGCAGCAACTGCTGGAATTACAACATATACTCTTTATAGTTATCCTCTTTCAGATTTGCAATCTGGAACTGGAGTTGTTGGAATTTCTTCTGCTCAAAATAGAATAGAAACTGCATTTGAGTTTAGTTTTGTCAAAAATATAAACAATATAATTGATATTAATTATTATGCAGACTCACAAACTAAGCAATTAGGAACAATTGGGGTTACTACCTCATCTGGAGCAGTTCAATTTACATATACTCCAGTTTTAGGAATAGGAGTAACAGTATTTACAAACCTACAAATAATAAACAAAAATGCTAGGTCTCCATATGTTGTTTCTAATAATTTAAGTGTATTAACTAGTGAAAACTATAATTACACTGGCGGAAGTCCTATTGGATTGACAACAGTTCCAGATATCTATGCAGCATCAAAATATATTATTCAAGTTGAAAAAACAGTAGGAGTAACTACTCAAAGAGCATTATTCCAATTAAATTCAGTTCATTTCCAAGATTATAACAATTTAGTGGGATATGGATTTGTAGGTGTTTCTAGTTTTGTTGAACAATTTACATTTGATAATGTATACAATCCAGGACTAGGAAAATATACATTGACAGTAACACCATCCCAATCAGCTACCTACAACTTTAAAGTAGTTAAAAAGAATATTCTCACTCCTAATATCTAATAAATATTTCAAAAAATGCCCATTTCAGATTTAGGTGCAATTTATACTCCTTCAATTTATGGAAGAACATCTTTTCCATTAAAACATAATGGAGAGCCAATTTTTCATAAAGAGTTTAATGCTTCAAGCGAAAGGATTGTAGGAATTGTCTCTGATAAAATTTATATTAAAGATCATTTTTTTAAAACTGGTGAGAAATTAACCTATAGTGCTGGCAGTGGAACTTCTATTGGAATTCAAACTAATGGTCCAGGAAATGTTGGATTTAGCAGTTATTTGCCAAACACAGTTTATCCAATAGTCATAGATAAAGATAATATAAGAGTTGCTTTAGCATCCACTCTTGCATATGCTGGGGAATATATTGGAATAACCACAACAGGATTAGGATCAGTTCATACTCTTACCGCAGAAAAACAAAATTCAAAGTGTTTAATATCTATTGATAACATCATTCAGGCTCCAATAGCAGCTGCATCTACAGTAGGAATACTCACATATACAAGTACTTCTTTAACTTTAGAAAATTTAAAAAATATAAAGATAGGAACTTTAATTAGACTTACCTCAGGATCTAGCAAAGAAATTGCAAAAGTTTCTTCTATAAATTATACAACTAAAGAAATTAATATTTCTAGAGGAGATAAGATATTAGGAACTCCTACTATAAATTTCACTGGAATAATAACCAATACCCCCGCAGAAATATTGTCAGGTCAATATAATATTATAAGAGATAAAATATATTTTACAGAAGCTCCATTAGAAGGGAAAAGAATAAATTTAACCATTCCAATTAGTAGTGTAGATTTTGCAGATAAATCTTTTAATTATTTTACTGGAAATGATAATATTATTACTGGAACTCAAGCAGTATTTTATTCTGAAAATCCTCCAGTAGAATTAGAAAATGGAAGAGCTTACTTTTTAATCAAAAGTGCTAACAATACATTTAAGTTTGCTGCTACTTTATTCAATGCATATAATAATATTCCGTTAGATTTTTCTACTAATTCTGGTAATGCTTTCCCTGTGGCAAGTTTTCAACTATTTTTAGTTCTCCCCAATGAAAATAGTTCTTTCCATGGAAGAGTATTTTTAAGATCAAATTATGCAGGAAATTATGTATTTGATGATATATCAGAACAGTTTACTGGTATTGCAAGTTCATTTGAATTAAAAGTAAGTGGAGTAAGCACTGTAGGAATATCTTCAGATAATGGAATAGTTTTGCTTAATAACGTATTTCAATATCCAGAATCAGAAGAAGCTTTTGAGTATAGGGAGACTGGTATAGGAACCAATGCCAAAACTTATATAGATTTTGTAGGATATGGAGCATCCAAATCTTATGATGTAAATGTTAAAAATCTTCCCAGAGGAGGAATTATAGTTTCTTATGGAACCACTAGTGGAAGTCTTTATGCTCCTCAATATCCAGCAAAAGGAATTGCTGTTGTATCAGCAGCAGGAACAATTTCTAATATAATTATTGGAGATGAAGGATCTGGATACAGAACTGGAATAACCACATACTATATTAAAATAGATAATCAAGAAATACCTGGATCTGGAGCTTTAGGTATAGCATATCCAAATGCAGTGGGAATTGTAACTGGAGTTGGGATAATAACAGGAGGATCTGGATACTTATATAATGGAACTTCATCAACACTAACCAATTCTATTGCAACATTAGATCCTAATGGAACTCCAATAGCAGTTGCATCAACTGCAGCATTTATAACATTTAGAGGAAATCCTGTAACTGTAAATAATCCAGGTTTAGTTTCTATAGGAAATGAAATATTAAAATATACTGGCATAGGATCTACTGCACTAACAGGAACTTCCAGAGGGAAACTTGGAACGATAGGAACTTCTCATACTGCAGGAGTTCCAGTGGTTAAGTATGAATATGATTACATTGTTAAAGTAGATGATCCCATTAGATATGATAATATTCCTTTAACAGGATCTGTTTCTGGTATTGGAGCATCTATATCTCTCAAAGTTAATGAATTTGGAGAAATAAGCGATTTATTATTTACAAATTTTGGATATGGATACAAAGTTGGAGAAGTTTTAGTGCCAAGTGGTGTATTAGGAGTTTCAACACAAACCACTAATGATAAATTGCATATAACAATTAATGAAGTATCTAAAGATGAATTTTCAGCTTGGAATGTTGGATTCATCAGAAAACTTGAAGATTTGACTAGCAAAGTAAATGGTCAAAGAACAATATTTACTTTATTTGAAAAGGTTGATACTGGAGCAGGGGTAGTAATAAAAAGAACTAGTTTTGAATCAAACCCAGCTTCAGAAATAGATTTGGAACAAAATTTATTGATATTTGTAAATGATGTTCTTCAAATTCCAGGACAATCATACAGATTTCTTGGAGGATCACAACTAGAATTTACAGAACCACCAACTTTAGGAAGTTCAATTAAAGTTTATTTTTATGAAGGATTTACTGGAGATGCTCAATTCACTCAACCACAGACTGATGTAAAAGAAGGAGATAAATTAAAAATACAAAGAAATATTTTTAGTCAATTTCCACTAGAACAGAAAACAAGAACAGCACAAAGAGTAGTTAGCTCAGATACTGTAAGAACAGAAGTTTATTCTGATAGAGGATTGTCAAACTCATCTTCACAAAGAAGATCTGTTTCTTGGACTCGACAAAAATCAGATCTAATAGTTAATGGGGAGTACATATTTAAAACTAGAGATTCTTATCAGGCAGGGATAACTAGCATGTCTATTCTGTCTTTAACTTATGATGCAGATCCTGGAGTTGGAGTTCAAACAGCAAGAATTACAACAACTTCAGGAACTTTTATTGGAGTTAATACTAATATAATAGGACTTAATACTAATGCTGGAATAGGATCTTTAGTGCAAATTGGAGACTATGTTGAATCTCTTTATGTTTCTGTTGGAACTACTGTAGTTGCAATAGGAGCAAGTTTTATTGATATAGGTATTCCTGATGTTGGCATTTCTACTGGAGCAAATGTTTTTATTGGACCAGTAGCATTTTCATCCTCTCCATCTGGCACAAATGTAAGACCTTTGACTTTCTATAGAAAGAACCCATAAATAACAATAAAATAGCACAAACAAATGCCAGCAATAGTTACTGATAAATTCAGATTATTAAATTGTAATAATTTTATTAATGACATTGCTATTGGAAACTATTATGTTTTTGTAGGTCTTCCAAATGCAACAACATTTGATAGTGGATGGGATGCTAGTCAACCATCTCCAATTGATAATGATTTATATTTAAATTCTTATAAAGATACAATCTTAGGTGTCAAAAAAATCAATTCCTCTGATGTCATTAGAGTAATTCCAAAACTACAATGGGTTACTGGAAGAAAGTATGACATGTATAGGCATGATTATAGTGTGTACAATGTATCTGCAGTTGCCTCTGCAACAAGACTATATGATGCACAATATTACATTATTAATAAAGACTATAGAGTTTATATTTGTTTGAATAATGGATCTGCCCCATCAAATCAAAATCAAGGGGTAGTGTCAACACAAGAACCTATTCACACTGACATATCTCCAAGAAAAGAAAGTGATGGATATGTTTGGAAATACTTGTATACATTAAACCCATCTGATGTTTTGAAATTTGATGCAACAAATTATGTTGCAGTTCCAAATAATTGGACAACTACAACTAATGCAGAAATTGCTAGAATTAGAGATAATGCTTTTAATGGACAAATTCAAACTATTCTTGTAGAAAAACAAGCACAATATAATTATGTTGGAACACTTTCTGGAGTGCCAATTAAAGGTGATGGAATTGGAGGAGAGGCTAGTGTAACCTTTGATGAAGAATCAAAGCCAGTCTCAGTTACTGTAACTTCTGGAGGTCTTGAATATACATATGCAACTTTAGATTTAGATTCAATTCTTCCTTCTATTGGTGGAGAAAAAGCAATCTTTAATGTGATTATTCCTCCTCCAGGTGGACATGGCAAAGATGTTTATAATGAACTTGGTGCAACTAGAGTTTTAATTTATAGTAGAATTGAAAATGATGCTACTAATCCAGACTTTATTGTAGGAAACCAGTTTTCTAGAATTGGAATAGTGAAAAATATCCAAACATATGCCACAAACTCTACATTTACTCAAAGTAGTGGAACTGGAGTATTTGGTATAAGAATGAATACAAATTCTATAACTGAACCTTTAGATTCTTTAATGACACAATCATCAACAAATGGAAGAGGAACTTTAGTAAGCTTTGATTCTACAACCCAAGTTTTAAGATATATCCAACCTAGAACAAATTATGTTGATACCTATCAAGTTGGAGATGTTCTAACTATAGATTATACTTATGCAGATAGTTCTAGTGGAATACAAACTGCAACTTATTATGATCAAAATGAATTTAATAATGGGACAAATGTTATAATTGGGTCAAACTCATATCCAATAGACACTTCATTTAGTGGGGCAACTATCACACTAGGAACAGTTGATTATTATTTGGGACAAGAATTCTCTTCAGGAGTGGCATTTCCAGATATAAATAACAAGAGTGGTGACATAATTTATGTTGATAATAGGTCATCTGTAACAAGATCGTCCGAACAAAGAGAAGATATAAAAATCATTTTAGAATTCTAAGAAAATGCCCCAAAGTACAAATCTCAACAAAACTCCATACTATGACGACTTTGATAGTGCAAAAAATTATTATAAGGTTTTATTTAAACCAGGAGTAACTGTACAGACAAGGGAATTAACAACTTTACAGTCAATTCTCCAAAATCAAATTGAAAAATTTGGAAGCAAGTTTTTCAATAATGGGGGAGTTGTTATCCCCGGCAACTGTGCCTATATTCCAGTCTATAATGGTGTTGAGATTGAGACAATTTATAAGGGAATTAATGTAGAAGATTATTTGAGTTCATTAGTAGGAAAAATTTTAACTGGAGTTGAAAGTGGAATAAAAGCTAAAGTAGTTAATTATATTACTGCAGAGCAATCAGAAAAAACAAAAACCACAATTTATGTAAAATATCTTTCTTCAGCTAATGATTTTGAGACTGAAGAATTTACTCCTGGAGAAGAGTTAACAGCAGACTTTGATCTTCCTTTGGGACAAGGTTTTATATTTACAGGAGAACCAATTATCCAAATTGCCAATCCTGTAGGAAGATCTCCATTTTCTGTGGGGACTGCCGCTAAAATTGAAGAGGGGGTATATTTTGTTAGAGGATATTTCGTAAGTGTCCAATCTCAAGAATTAATCCTTGAGCAATATAAAAAAGATCCATCATATAGAGTTGGTCTTGAAATCATTGAAGAAATAATTACTTCAGATGAAGACACTTCTTTAAATGATAATGCTCAAGGATTTTCAAATTATGCAGCTCCTGGTGCAGATAGATTTACTATCACTTTAAATTTAGCTAAAAAGGCATTAGATGATTTAAATGATGATGGATTTATTGAACTTTTTAGGGTAGAAAATGGTGTAATTAGAAAAATTAAACAAGATACAACAGGGTCTTTTATAACTGATGTTTTAGCAAGAAGGACTTTTGATGAATCTGGAAACTATAGTTTAAAACCGTATGAGGTAAAAGCAGTAGATTCTTTAAATACTGGAATTAACAATAAAGGAATTTACAAAGAAAATCAAAAAACTTATGATGGATCTATCCCATCAGATGATCTAGGATTAATACAAGTATCCCCAGGAAAATCTTATGTTAAGGGATATGAAGTAGTTAATTATGATACTGTTGTGGATTGGCCAAAACCAAGAACTACTAAATTAATAAAATCTTCTTCTGTTAGTTTTTATGGTGGAGATTTATTAAGATTAAACAATGTTAAATCATCTCCTAAGATAGGATTAACTACTACAGGAACTGTATCTTTATATTCAAGAAGATTAGAAGATAATGTAGCAGTTACTACTTCAGTTATTGGGTATGCTAGAGTTTATGATTTTGAACATCATAACACTTCATATGAAAGTCCAGCAAGTCAATTTAATTTAAAATTATTTGATGTTCAAACTTTTACAAATTTACAAACAAAAGTTCCTTTAACCAATATTTTTGTTGGGGCTTATGTTCAAGGATCTAGCAGTGGAGCTTCTGGATATTTAAGAGCAATTACTTCTGGCAATACTAACTTATCTTTATATCAAGTATCTGGAAAATTTGTTAATAACGAAAATTTAGTGATCAATGGTATTAGCAGCACAACTGGAGTTATTGGTACTGTTACAGATTATTCTATTGGAGATGTTAAATCTGTAGCAGATGGCTTAGGATTTGTAGCAGATTCTGTTTTATCAAACAGAATTACATTAAATGGACCATTCAATGCTCTTGTTGGAGTCGCAACAGTAGGAATAGTTACTGTAGGTAGGGCAAATGGAGCAGCATGGCCACCTCAAGTAAAAATAGATGATGTTCTTGCTTTCCAACCAAATGGATTTACTCAAGAAGTATTTGCTAGAGTTGTGGCATTTACACCATCAAGAGATAAAGTATGCTTAACTGGAGTATCAACTGTAACTAATGTTTGTAATGGAAATGTTGGTGTAGGAACATATACTTTACAAACTATGGATATCTTGAAACCAACTGTTTCAAGACCAGAAAATTCTACATTATACAATAAGTTAGCAAATTCAAATGTATCTAATGTAAACTTAGAAAATTCAAATGCTTATGTAAAGAGACGTGATTCTGCTTTAGTAAAATCTGGAACAACCTTAACATTACCTAGTTTGTCTGGAACTGATTATGTTTATGCTGCATTTGATGAGGAAAGATATGTTGTAATTAATAATAATGGATCTATAGAAAATTTATCAACTGCCACATTAACTTTATCTAGTGGAGGAAAAAGTGCACAATTCACTGGATTAAGTGCAACAGCAGGTCCTTGTACAGTAATCTCAACTCAAATTAAATCAAATGTAAATGCTAAAAAGAAACAATATAGCAGATGCAACTCTATAAATTTAGTCAGAACAAAATATAACCCATCAAGATCTGCAGGATTGAGTTATAGTGAAGTTTATGGTACTAGAGTAGATGATGATCAATTTAGTTTGGATTCTCCAGACATTGTAGAAGTTCATGCAATTTATGAATCATCTGGAAGTGGATCTCCCTCTGTTCCTTGGATTTCTTTGGCAGATTTAACTACCCCAACTGCAAATACTTCTGAACTAATTTTAGGTGAATATTTAATTGGAGAAGAAAGTGGAGCTGTTGCTGTTTACATAGAACAGAAAACTTCAAGTCAAATATACTTAGCATATAAAACTTCTCAAATTTTTTCAATATCAGAAAAAATTACATTTTTAGAAAGCAAGTATACTGCAACTATTGATACTGTGAATCCAGGGGATAGAAATATAATTAATAATTATACTCTTGATAATGGACAAAGGAAAAATTATTATGATTATGGAAGATTAATTAGAAAACCTGGAGCTCAAGAACCAGCAGGAAGACTAAAGATTTATTTTGACAAATTTACTTTTGATACTGCAGATAATGGAGACTTAATTACTGTCAATAGTTACTTAAATTCTTTATATGGAACAAAAATTCCATCTTATGATGGAATTAGAAATACTGACATTATTGATGTTAGACCTAGAGTTGGAGCATACAGTGATGCGTCTTCATTGAGCCCATTTGAATTTGGATCTAGATCATTTAATACATCTGGAGGAAATGCTACTCAAGTTCTTGCATCTGATGAAAGCGTTGTATTTGATTATGATTTCTATTTGCCAAGAAAAGATAAATTAACTTTAGATAAAGAAGGAAAATTCACTATTATTTTTGGAGAACCTAGTGAGTCTCCTATAGAACCAGAAGTTTCTCCTGAAGTTTTAGAGATTGCTACTATTATATCTTCTCCATATGTTTATAATATTCAAGATTCTGAACAAGTAAAAATTATCATTACTGATAATAAGAGATATACAATGTCAGATCTTAGAGATCTTGAAGATAGAGTAGGATTTTTAGAATATTATACTTCATTATCACTATTAGAACTATCAACAGAATCTTTAAATGTTGAGGATAGTAATGGACTGAATAGATTTAAATCTGGATTTTTTGTGGACAATTTTGTAGACACCTCTTCAATTGATCCAGAAAGTGCAGTAAATTGCACAATAGAGGCTCAAAATTTAACTCCAGTTGTTGATAATGAAAGAGTAAATTTAAGTCTGTTTAGCACAGATTCTTCTCTATCAAAAAATTCAATCAATTTAAATGATACTACTTCTACAAATGTAGTTAGAACTGGAGGAACAGTAACATTAAAATACACTGAAGTAGAATATATTAAACAAGGGTTTGCAAGTAGAATAGTAAGTGTTAATCCATTTGATATTGTTACTTGGGTTGGAAATTTAGAATTAACTCCAAAAATAGATACTTGGACTGTTAGAAGACCTGCAGTATTTGCAGGAAGACATAGGGGAGGTGGAAATAGAACAGTATGGGGAGAATATATTGCTGGATATGAAAATTACATTAGACCCAGAAATATTCAATTTGTAGCCACTAGACTAAAACCAAATACAAGATTTAAATATCTTTTTGATTCTAAAGTTGTTAGTGGAGCAGATGCAGTATCTCCAGGATCATTTGTATTCCCCAAATTACTTGAAATTACTGATGTAACAGGCACTTTCCAACCAGGAGAAACAGTAAGAGCTTTTGATTCTGCTGGACAATTAGCAGCACAATTTAGAATTTGTGTGCCAAACCATAAAGATGGTCCCATTACAAATCCAACATTTAAATATAACATCAATCCATATATCCCAACAGTTGGTATTTCTTCATTGTATGGACCACAATCAACTATTTTAAATATTGATACTGAAGCTTTACAAGCTCCAGATCTAGGCGATTTTTGGGGTAATGTTAATACTGGATATAGAGTTTATGGAGAAACTAGTAAAGCTAGTGCAAAAATATCAGACAATAGATTAATCACGGATGAAAATGGAACTGTAGTTGGGAGTGTTTGGACAGGAAAGGATCAATTTAGAACTGGAACAACAACTGCACAAATTACAACTCAACAGTCTCCCTTAGGTGTTCCTGGAGAATTTACTAGCGAAGCAAATAATATATTTACATCAAAAGGAACTATTATTCAACCATATTATGTTGTATATTACGATCCACTTGCACAAACATTTTTAGTTGATGATGAGTCTGGAATTGTTCCAACATCTGTGGATTTGTTCTTCTCAGGCAAAGATACATCAATTCCAGTTGAGTTGCAAATTAGAGAAGTTGTTAATGGATATCCTGGTGGTCCAGATAAAGTGGTTCCTGGATTACAAAAAGTTTTGCTCCCATCTCAAGTAAATGTCAGTTCTAATGCTTCAGTTCCAACTACATTTAGGTTTGATAAAATGGTTAAATTGGAGGGAGGAAGAGAATATGCATTGGTTATAGTTTCTGATTCTCCAAGTTATTTCTTATGGCATTCTAGAATGGGAGAAGTTGAAATTTCAACTGCTCAAAATAAAGAAATTGGAAAGGTTATTATTAATAAGCAACCTTCTATGGGAGTCATGTTTAAGGCTCAAAATGGAAGTACTTGGACAGCTAGCCAAGAAGATGATATTAAATTTACCATAAGAAGAGCAGATTTTTCAACAACTGGAGGGACTGTTAGATTATTTAATTCTCCACAAACTGTAGTTAGACCTCAAAATCAACTAAATGAAAATCCAATCTATTCAATTTCAACCAGTGCATCTGCATATAATAACGGAAGATACATTAGAATTCAACATGAAAATCATGGAATGTATTCTCCTTCAGAAAAAATTCAAATAGTTGGGGCTCAACCAGATTCTATTCCAACTCAAATTACAGTCTCTTATGGAGCTACTGAAACAGGATCTATTAGTGTAGCAAGTACTGCAGGGTTTACTCATTATAATGGATCTGTAGTTGGAGCAGGAAATCCAGGATATGCTCTTATTGATAATGAAGTGGTTAAATATACAACTTGCCTTCCAGGGGAATTGGCAAACATAACAAGAGCACAAGAGGGAACACCTTCTCTTCCACATCCAATTGGATCTTTAGTGTATAAGTATGAATTTAATGGAGTTCCTTTAACTCAAATTAATAAAACTCATACAATACTAACTACACCAAAACCAGAAATAGATTCATATTATATTCAAGTTGGAGCTGGATATACATTTACTACAACTAAATTTGGTGGTGGAAAAAATGTTTATATTGGCAAAGACATTAATTTCAGTGCATTAACTTTGGGAGAAAACTTTATAATTTCACCAAATAAAACTTCTGTAACTGCAAATCTTAGAACTATCTCAACACAAAGTATTTCTGGATCAGAATCTTCTTTTGTAGATCAAGGATATGTTCCAATTGATCCTTTTAAGAAAAATACATTTAAAACTCTTAGAACAGTGGCATCTAAGACAAATGAAGTTGAATTTTTAAACTCAACTACATTTGAAGGACAAAAATCACTATCACTTGAATTAGTTCTAGGAACAACAGATTCAAAAGTTTCTCCAATAATTGATATTGATCAAATATATCTTGATGTTGAAAATTATAGAATTAATCAACCAGTTGGGTTAAGTTCTTATGCATCAGATAGTAGAGTCAATAGTAATTTAGAAGATCCTCATGCATTCTCATATACAAGCAAAAAAATAACCCTATCAGAAAGTGCAACTTCAATTAAAGCATATATTACATGCTTTAGAGATGCTGCATCAGATATTAGAATGCTTTACAAACTTTATAGAACAGATGTCCCAGATGAAGATCAAGTATGGGAATTATTCCCAGGATATAATAATCTTGATGTAAATGGGAATGTTGTTAATTCAGACAATAATGATGGAAGATCTGACACTAATGTTTTAAGTAGTTTAGAAGGAGAATTTAAAGAATATACTTTTACAGTTGATGATCTTCCAACATTTACAGGATTTGCAATTAAAATAGTTGCATCTACAACCAATCAAGCAGTTCCTCCTATCATCAGACAATTAAGAGCAATAGCATTAGCATAATGGAAACTCCAAAATATGCAAAGGTAGAAGGATATCCTCATTTATTGAGGGATCTTTCTACTAATGCAATCATTAATACAGACAAAAAAGCATCTGAACAATATATTAAAACAAGGGAAAGGAAAAGGGAGGAGCAAAAAAAGATTGATAATATAGAGTCCGACATAGAAGAATTAAAATCTTCTATTAATGAAATTAAACATTTATTGAGGAAATTGTATGAATCCTGAAAATATGAAACTGGAAACAGTTTCAAAAATGTTTGAGTATGAAAAAATTTCTAGAGAATTAGATTCTTGCACTAATATAGATTTGTTAAGAAATATTTGTAAATGTTATGTTAAACTTTATATGAAGCAGCAAGAAACTTTAATAACACTAGAGAATACTTTTGGTTCTAAATAATTAGAAAGTAAAAATAATGGCAAAACCAGCATCAAGACAAGAACTAATTAACTATTGCTTGAGGCAACTTGGTGCTCCTGTATTGGAAATTAATGTTGCAGAAGAGCAACTAGATGATAGAGTAGATGAAGCATTGCAATATTTTCATGAAAGACACTTTGATGGTGTCCAAAAAATGTTTATGAAATATAAAATTACTCAAACAGATAAAGATAGAGGAAGAGCAAGAGCAGATGATAAAAGTGTTGGAATTGTAACTACAACTACAACAACTGGAATTGGAACATTCAGTTGGGAAGAAAACAGCAATTATATTCCAGTTCCAGATTCAATTATTGGGATAGAAAGAGTTTTTAAATTAAGCAATAGAACCATTGCTTCAAATTTATTCAATATAAATTATCAATTATTTTTGAATGATATTTATTGGTTTAGTTCAACTGAAATGTTGAATTATTATGTAACAAAAAGATACTTAGAAGATATTGATTGGATTGTAAACCCAGATAGACAACTAAGATTCAATAAAAGGCAAAATAGACTTTATATAGACACTAGTTGGGATACTCTAAATGTAGATGATTACTTAATGATAGAGTGTTATAGAATCTTAGATCCAACAGAATCTACAAATGTTTGGAATGATTCTTTTCTTAAAAAATATGCTACAGCATTAATTAAAAAGCAATGGGGACAAAATTTAATTAAATTCCAAGGAGTAAAACTTCCTGGAGGAATTGAATTAAATGGAAGACAAATATATGATGATGCTGTAAAAGAAATACAACAAATTGAAGATGATATGATGATCAAGTATGAATTACCTCCATTAGATCTAATAGGATAATATGCTTAATCCATTTTTCATTCAAGGCACTAATACTGAGCAAGGTCTCTTACAAGACCTTATTAATGAGCAAATCAAAATGTATGGAATTGAAGTATATTATATGCCTAGAAGGATTATAAACAAAGGAAAAGTAATTAAAGATGCTATTTTTTCTAAATTTAAAAATGCATTTCCAATAGAAGCTTACTTGGTAAATTATGAAGGATTTGATAATAATAGCGTATTAATGTCAAAATTTGGAGTCAGAATTACAGATGAAATGACTTTGATCATTTCTAAAGAAAGATTTGACACTTATATTGGAGAAATAATGGAGTTGGCAGAAGGTCTAGACAATTTATCCAGACCAAATGAAGGAGATTTAATTTATATTCCTCTGTCAAACAGCTTGATGGAAATTAAGTATGTAGAAAACAGAAAACCTTTCTACCAACTTCAAAAAAATTATGTTTATGAATTAAGATGTGAATTATTTGAATATGAAGATGAAGAAATTAACACTGGGGTGCCTCAAATAGATCAAGATTTAAAAGATTTGGGATATGGTGCAATATTATCACTATCTGGATTGGGAATAACCGCAACAGCTTATACAGGAATAGTTACTGGAGGTATACAAAAAATTGATGTTGTTAGTGGAGGATATAGATATTCTTCTGCCCCATCTTTAGTTGTCTCTGCACCAATTTCTGGAATAAGAGCAATAGCTGTTGGAGTAATGACTGATGTTAGAGGATTAGCATCATCTAAGAGTGTTGATAAAATTTATTTAAATAATCCAGGAGCAGGATATAGTTATTCATCTTCTCCAAATGTAGAATTCTTTGGTGGAAATGGATATGGAACTCAGGTTAAAGTTGCAATATCTACATCAGGTAGTGTTGGAATAGTCACTCTGACTTATGCTGGAACTGGATATGTATCTGCTCCAACTGTAACATTTTCATCTCCTGTTTCTGGAGGATCAACTGCTATAGCTCAGGCATTTCTGAATGCAAGTGGAGGAATATCTACAATTAGAATTATAGATGCTGGATATGGGTACACATCTGCGCCAACAATAACCATTTCAGCAGGGTCTACTATTGCATCTGGAAATTATATTTTTGGAGAACAAGTTACTGGATCAATATCGGGTGCTATTGGAATTGTTAAAGATTGGGAGTCTTCAACAAGAAAATTAAAAGTTTCTGGAATGGGAACTGATTTTGTTTTAGGAGATGTTGTAGTTGGAGCAGCAAGCAGTGCCCAATATATAATTGGTGGTTATCAAACTTATGAGTTACAAGAACCATCATATGATTATAATCAAGAGATAGAAGAAGAAGCAGATGATATAGTAGATTTTACTGAAATAAATCCCTTTGGTGAAGTTTAACTAAATAAAATAAACTGCGACTTATAATGTCAAAGCAAATAATATCTACTGGAATAACACCTAATGATGGTACTGGAGATACCCTTTCTGCTGGTGCTGCGAAAATTAATTCCAATTTTACTGAAATTTATAATACCTTTGGAGATGGGATAAATCTTACAGGATTTCAAGGAGCTACAGGAGCTCAAGGTCCTCAAGGGGTGCAGGGATTTCAAGGATCTCAAGGAGATGTTGGCGTACAAGGAGAACTAGGACCTCAAGGATTTCAGGGAGAAAATGGAAGTAGAGGTCCTCAAGGTCCTCAAGGTCCTGCTGGAGGAATATCATTTTCAATCACTAACAGTGGATCCAGTTCATATGTTTTTAATCCATCAATTCTAGGAATTTCTACTAACCCAACACTAACATTAGCAAGAGGATTTACATATTATTTTAATGTAAATGCATCAGGACATCCATTTTGGATTAAAACAGTTGCAGAACCTGGAATAACAACTACATCATATAACACAGGAATTGAAAATAATGGAGTTCAAACTGGAACTCTGACATTTACGGTTCCAAATGATGCTCCACAAACTTTATATTATGTTTGCCAAAACCATTCCTTAATGCAAGGGACAATTAATATAACTGAAGTTGGTTTTATAGGACCACAAGGTTCTACAGGACCACAAGGAATAAGTGGACCTCAAGGTATTCAAGGTCCACAAGGACCACAAGGAGCTCAAGGAAATTTTGGACCACAAGGACCTCCTGGACCACAAGGAAATAGAGGTCCTCAAGGAATTATAGGATTCCAAGGAGCACAAGGGGTTCAGGGATCTCAGGGTTTTAGAGGACCTCAAGGAGTACAAGGACCTCAAGGAGTACAGGGACCTCAAGGTTCTATTGGACCACAGGGTTCTGTAGGACCACAAGGAATACAAGGTCCACAAGGAATTTTAGGACCACAGGGTACTATTGGACCTCAAGGAATAGAGGGTCCACAAGGAGTACAAGGTCCACAAGGAGTTCAAGGATTTCAAGGACCTCAAGGATCCCTAGGATTTCAAGGGTTTCAAGGAGTTCAAGGTGCAGATGGATCTCCAGGTCCAGCAGGAGGACCTCAAGGACCAGTAGGTGCAATTGGACCACAAGGACCTTCTTATTGGAATTTAACAAATGGTGTACTGCCAGGAATTTCAACTAATGTTTTGGTTGGAATTAATACTGATGACCCGGTAACAAACTTAGATGTAAATGGAAATATTAATTTTAGTGGAAATCTGTTTAAAAACTCAATTCTAGTCCCACAAACTCCTTGGAGACCTTCTACTTCAGGAATACATACTTTATCTTCAGTTGGAATTGGAACAACAAATCCAACTAGTAGTCTTTCAGTAACAGGAGAGATTGTAGGAACAAGAGGAGCATCTTTTGTTGGAGTTGTAACTGCAACATCTTTTGATGGATCAAATACACTCAAACAAAGATCAGTAGTTTCTGGAACTACAACTTCAATATCTAATAATGGCATAGGAACAGCAAATATTACTGGATTTAAATCTTATGCTTTAATGAAAGTTGGTCTTTCTACTGCAGGTTGGTTTAGACTATATACTGATAGTACATCCAGAACTAACGATTTAAATAGATCAGTAGGTGAAGATCCAACTCCAGGAAGTGGAGTTGTTGCTGAAGTTATTACAACTGGAATATCTACATCACAAAAAATTACTCCATTTGTGATTGGTGGTAATTTGGAAAATCCAGAGAATACAACATTATATGTCACAATTACAAATCAGTCTGGCATCACAACAGCAATTACAGCAGAGTTAACAATTTTAAAACTGGAGGCTTAATTTCCAAATGGCAATCACAACAACTACCATTACAAAAGCAGCAGGATGGGCTAGGACTGATCTGATTTACCAGTTGGAAGAGGCTTTTTCCTGGTTAGGTTGGCATGGGTCCACCAGAACTGGAATTGCTCATACTATTACATCATATTCTGGTGGAGGAACTGTTGGAATAGTCAATACTGATTATGAAGATGTTTTTACATCAACATCTTCTGGAATTGGAACTGGTGCTAGTTTTTATGTAGATAGGCAAAGTGGATCAATAAGTAGAATTCATATTAATAGACCTGGATATGGATATACTACTGGAGAGTTAGTAACTTTATCCTCAGAAGACATTGGAACTGCTGCTGCTGGAGCAAGCAATATCACTGTTTCTATTGCAACTACAACTACTAGTTATGGATCAACTACAACTTTTTATGATAAAGATGTAACTGCTGGAGCATCTTTTCCTTGGGGAGTTGTAAGACATACAATTCAAGCAAACAAAAAATTTGGTGATACTTATAGAGGATTCCAAGTAGATAGTGATACTCAAATAACAGTAGTTCATGGATCTGGATTTCATCCAGGAGAATCTACTTGGTTTAATGGAAATGGGATTTACTATCCAAATAGATTTTGTGGAGAAGTTGATTTTGATCTTCCAGGTTATAACATACAAAGTAATATTTATTTTGATAGATCTACCAATAGATTTGGTAGCAACAACAGATATCAAGCACAATACACAATTGCTTCTTCCAATTCTTATGCATTAGACTTAAATATTTTTAGGTCTAGTATAGATCCCAAATTTGCTGTTATTTCATATAAACAACCCACACTATCATCAACAAAGTTGAGAGATAATACTTTTGCAACTTTCATACTTCACAATTTCACATCTACATTGTGGGATTATGATTCAGTTTTTCTAGGAGGAGTTACTGAGGTATATCCAAACACTAGTGATACAAACCCATTCTTAGCATTCAGAAGTGAACTTTGTGGAGCTCAATTCATTGGACAATATTATCAAACTAAGAGAATGGCTGAATATGGATATATTGCATATGATGCTTCATCACAAACAGAACCTTATAAAGAAGTTAAATACTATTCACCCGCTGGCGATAATACTAGTGGATCCACTGAACCTACACTTTATTATAGAGACTCCGACAGAGGAGGATCTTACAATGCAGTCATTAAGGGAATCCCCCTTAACTTAAATTTAATTCCAGTTCCATATTACATTCCAGATGATTTTGTTTTAATTCAATTTGAATTAAGTTCCCCAAGTGCAAACATTCAACAAGGTGACACAATTACAATTAGTGGATCTGAAGTTTATACTGTGATTCAAGGATCATATAGACAAGATACCAGAACTCGTGGAATTCTGTTCTGTGCTAGAACAACCTAATGGCAAATTACACTACAACTCAATTAGGGATAACAACTACAACTTTAGTTTCTGTTGGGGCAACAACTTCTTTTTTGCCCCAATCAACAGCATCTTTTACTGTAGAAACTAGTGTTGGAACAGTCAGTGTTGGCAACATAGACCTAAGTTCTAATAGACAAACTGCAGATTATTTAAGAGCAAAAAGACCTCAAATTGGACAAGTATATCCAAGAGTGGTTAAATATTAAATAAAGGATTTTAGAAATGCTTGGAAGTTACTTTTATAATAAAGCAATTAGTAAGACTGTAATTGCCTTTGGAACGCTTTTCAACAATATTCAAATTAGACATTTTGATGATAATGATCAACCAGTGTCTGTGTTGAAGGTTCCTTTGGCATATGGTCCTACTCAAAAGTTTTTGGCAAGACTAGAGCAAAATCCTTCTGGAGACAGAAAGATTGCTTTAACCTTGCCAAGAATGTCATTTGAGATGAACTCAATTGATTATGATCCAACTAGAAAAGCATCTGCAATTCAAACCTTCAAATCTGCACCAGTCTCTTCTGGTAATGAATCCAGAAGAGTTTATATGCCAGTTCCATATAATCTTGGGTTTGAACTTAATATTATGGCAAAGGTTCAGGATGATGTTCTTCAAATTGTAGAACAAATCCTACCATACTTCCAACCATCATTTAATGTTACTGTAAATATGATTCCCGAGATTGGAGAAAAGAAAGATATACCAATAGTTCTTAATAGAATTGGATTTAGGGATGACTATGAAGGGGACTATAGCACTAGAAGACTTATCATCTACACTTTAAACTTTACTGCAAAGACATATCTATTTGGTTCAATTCCACAAGATGATCAAGGTCTTATCAAAAAAGTTCAGGTTGATTATGCTACTAATGCCATAAGAAGTGCTAAGAGGGAAGTAAGATATACAGTAACTCCAGAGGCATTACAAGATTATAATAATGATGGTATTATTGATAGCACTGATGATCAACTCATTGAGTTTGGGGATGACTTTGGATTTAATGATACTATAGAAGAATTTGTAGATTTCAAGACATATAGTGATTCTCAAGGAACTGATGTGGACATTTGACTATGAAAGACAAGTATGAAGAGATTGAACAAGCACTGGACATTGAAACTAAAATTGTCCAAGC
>Ga0129333_10000555_pt1 | contig 30964 bp, 12 predicted proteins | sample CPB6_08_DNA_FD_94474 | JGI IMG/M metagenome (GOLD analysis project Ga0129333, IMG submission 94474) | Freshwater to marine salinity gradient microbial communities from Chesapeake Bay, USA - CPBay_Sum_0.6_0.8_DNA | ecosystem: Environmental > Aquatic > Marine > Coastal | place: USA: Chesapeake... | reverse complement strand
CAATGTCACATCTTGGATATAGTCGTTGAATTGTGGATAAAGCAATTCTTCGTTAGCATCCCAACGCTTCACGATATCCATGGTTTCCATCAAACGCATGGCATTTTCTCTGCCATGCATTTTAAAAACATCAATACCAAGATCAAGAAATTCTTCCCAATCTTTTTTCCATGGTGGAAGTGTTGCTGCTTTCAATGCAGTTGCAGGATCATACTCATCCCACGAAGAACAAGAGATCCTACTAATATCAGAATGAAAATACTGAGGGTTCTCTGGTCTTCTAGTCATGTTATAATGATAGTGCTCTGGCATGATAGGACACCCACCCCAGCACCATTCATTTGCTAGCAAAGAAATCTTCACTGGTTTTCCAATAGAAGCACAGTATTCCTTTGCTTCCATAATCCTATTGAGTTGATCGCGGTCTCTCATGAGATCACGATCTAGATTGATATAATGAAAACCTGCCTTTGCTAAAGACACTATTTCATTTGGTCTTGTAACCTCTCTGAGAATAGTGTTCTTTATAAACAGTTCTGGAAATTCCTTTTGAATCTGCCCTGTCATTACCCATGATGTATGTGGGATAGTGACAATACGAACTCCAGCCTCATATAGAGGTCTAAAATTCATAATAAAAATATCCAGGTTTTCCTGGTTTGGAATTACCTGGATATTATTGAATGTGGCAGACAATGGAATGCCAGTTTTTTCTGAGATATAGAGAGCATTATATGTCGTCTCTCTGATATCGCCATCAATTGTATCACCCATCGCATCTTGTACGAAAGGTGGCATACGACATGTAAAATACAGATCGTAAATATAATCTTTATATTGATTTAGAAAAGGAATAAATGTATTTTCTACAAAGTCCTCATTCAGCTTTGTATTGATCGGGATCGAGAATTGTTTCACCATACTCTTCTACCACTTTAGTAATAAATGCATAATCATTGATGCTGATTAGAGGTTTATGCTTTTCGCATAATTTTTCTAACGCCACTCGATCTAGATCTTTGTTCTTATCTTCGAGATCAAATCTTTCGTAAATCGTATAGTGGATAATAGGAAGCAATTCTAGATGCCTCATTTGTTATCTCCTTCCAACTTCAACTGTCCTGTATATTTATGCTGCTCCAATTTTGGCAAATGAATTCCAGCAGCTTGCATTTGATTTTGAATCTGCGGTGCCATAATTTTATTGAGTTTATCAATTCCACCACCAATCATTGCAGAATACTGAACGGCAACTTCTAAAGTTTTTACTTGATCTTCCTCTGGCATATCCATAATCGATGTCATGTTGCCAGATCCGATGCGACCGTAAGAAACAATATCCATTGCTGCTTGCTTACCCATGCGAGCAATCCAATATACTCTTTCCTCATCCTCTTGCTCTTCCATGAAGTATTCTAGAGGATGATCTTCATCAACATACTTATCTACAATGTCTAGGAAATATTTGATTTCTAATTCTGCTTGACGAATCTTTCTTTTCCAGATAGTAATATCATAATCATTTTTCTCTTTATCAATAATGATAAGTTCTCTGTCTAATTCATCACATGCCATCTCAATAGATTTCTCAAATTTTTTTCTGAGAATCTCTGCTTTTCTGAGGCTATTTCTTACTTCAATATAAGCATGATATCTTGTTTCCAATTCCATGAAAGATTGTCTAACCTTTCTCCATGGAGTCAATTGACTATCAGCAACAAAATGCTTGCACTGATATTCCGTCATCCCACTGTTGAAATGAAGGCTAGCTTCTAAAGCTGCCATATCTTTATCAGTGAGACCAAACTCATCAACAAAACTTTTTGATAATTTGATATCTCCAGTATTTGATGAAACTATCGCTCTTACATCATTGATAAATTCAGAACTTAAAGACATACGCATCTACCTCATACTCTGGTTTTCTGTCCCAATTATCTGCGGAAATAGTTCTGCCGAGTTCAATTGCTTGACTGGTTGGCATAATAATTCCAAGATAATCTTCATATAGGATATTTAGGTCCCATACGGTTTCGCAAGATTCAAATTTCTTGAGTAGTTTTTGATATTCAACCAACATGGTTGATAATCTATCCTCATATTCTTCAGACTTCTCTAGAATTTTATTTGCTAGAAAATCTTTGTCTAATTCTCTTTCAACTGCTAGATAATCTAAGAAAGGAGTTCTGTGTCCATCTCCTCCTCTGTATGTGAGCCACTCTCTTGCTTCGTGCTTTTGAATTTCCCACGATGCTTGTTCTAGATCAGTGGTATCTTTGAGAACTCTAAAACGAGTATTATACTCATCTTCGATGATTTCTTTTGCAAAGATACACATGAAATCTACGATTTCTTTTCTGATAGCATCAGTAATTTCTACCTGAACCTTCAGACCAGGATTTGCTGGTGTATATGCAAAACCTTGCTGTGTTGTTGTTGCTAAAACCTTTCCATATGGTCTAACTTCAGAGAAGAAGTTGGATCCATTTACTGCCTGCTCTCTGCTAATTTCTTTGTATTTGTGTTGCCACTCTTTGTAAATTACTTGGAAGATTGTTTCACTTACCTCAACACATGAGAAATGCATGAGAGAAAACATTTCATTATAATGAAGGCGGGTATCGCCAGTAGCAGACATATTGACAAACTGCTCTTGTCTAATTTCCTTTTCGTTGATAATTAGGTATCTCATTATTGTGCTCTCTGTGCTGTTACGGTAGCTGCGGCAGAACAACATCCACCTGATGATTGTCCATAATGTCCTTTTGGTCTAGTAGCAGCACCCATATTTGTTTCGACATCCGTGCTATAATTCCACTTTGTTGTGTGATTATTTTGCTGACCATCATATTGACCCATTAGGTATCCCCAATCTTGACCCATCTCGAAATTTTCTTCACCATAAGCACGAACCTTAGTTCCATTCACTAGACCAGCACCACTACTTCCGCTGTATTTAGTCCATGGTGAAGTGACGTTATTTCCAGTTCCAGCATAAAAATGACCCCACTTGGAAGGTAAGAATTTGCAAATACCATCAGGAGCAGCGTTTGAAGACCATCCAGCCCAGCTATCATTGGAATTATTAATATATGCTCTGTTGCCAGACATTGAAGCCCACGAATAAACCTCATCACCACATGCCGCACAGTTTCCACCACCAGGAGATGAATTAGTAGAATACATAATTTCCGTTGGGAAATGATGCTTACCTACCGTTGAACTTCCACCACCAAGGTTGTACCCATGCTGCTGAACTTGAGCTGTAGCACCTGCGTGATAGTCACGTCCAACTGGCATATCCCAACCACCAGCAACGTTATATCCCATCACACCTCTTGGATCATCACCATCAAAACCATAGTTGGATGGTTGATATGTTCCATCTCCTTGTTGTCTCTTTACACCACTATGTAAATTGATTGAAGATGTGTGGGAAGAGTTTCCAGTGAAAGAATCAACAGTTCCGTAGGCATAACCGTTGTAATCACTCCAGCAGCAGTCCATGTAAGATCCTGCTCTGTCTAATTGCTCACCGCAATAGAAAGTAATGTCAGTTGGATGCCAAGTTTTATTTACAGTTTTCCAAGGTTGTGATCCTTTGTAACCAGCAAGTAGATAACCATGGGTAATGATACTTCTGTATCTAAATCCAGTTAGAGGAGCAGACGCAACTGTTGTCCCTGGATATGCCCAGAAAACTCCATTAGCTCCATCAGATACTAGATAAGCACCTCTGGTAGCATCTAGAGGTTCTGGAATACCACCACCAACTTCATCCCACTCAGTTCCATTCCAAATTTGAGCTTTACCTTCATCGGTGTTATAAATCAACTGACCGATATTTGGTGTTGCTGGTCTTCCTGCGTTGCTGAAGGATGGAAGCTTTAGACCTTGTGTAGTCAGACTTGCATTTCCAGTAACAACTGTTCCAACTGTTAATTGAGACATGGTTACACTACTTTTCTATAATTCTATTTATGGTTTTGGATACTGTTCCTTGACAGAGCTCACATGAGCAAACCAAGTTGAAGTTTCTTTTCCTGGAATCAGACCATTATTCATATCATGGTACAACATATCAAGTTGATCTTGAATACCCTTATATTCTAATCTTCTACTCAGATCATATGATGGTGGTTTTACTGGTACTAATCTAACTTCTCTATCATTTTCATAATACCAATAATCTGAGGTATCTTTTCCTCTCTCGATTTCATATGGACCATCTACCCAAGTGAAGTTTTCATGAACTTCAAATCTTGCTTCTGATCCACCTTTTACAAACTGAAGAACTCTTCCGTTTCTTTTATCTACTAATGATTGATACATAATTCTCCTTAGGTATAATTCCAAACAATCACGCAACCAGCACCACCATTTGAGTTATTATATGCAAAATCATTTTGCGAATAGTAACCATAACCACCACCAGATCCCCACTGACCGTGAGTAACTTCTTCTTGTTGATTATAATAATGGTGTGATGATCCAGCTTTATGCCAGAAACTCATGCCACCGCCGCCTTCTCTATTGGAGTCGTGTGCCATTTCTCCACCACCGCCAGGAATATTGATGTCACCACCACTAGCAGATCCTCCTGGTCCTCCTTGGTGGGGGACATCTGTTTGACCTCCTTGACCACCAGATGCAGAACAATATGATCCGAAAGAACTAGTTCCTCCAGTTGCTCCCCTACCGCCATTTCTAACGTATGCGCCACCTTCACCATAAGTATATGAAACGCTGCTTACACCAGAGACATCGATATATTTGATAGCAGTAGCTCCACCACCACCGCCAGCTCCTCTATAGGAGTTATCGTTGATGCGAGCACCACCGCCACCACCAGTAACATAAACTAAAACGTGACTGCAACCTGCTGGTTTAGTCCATGTTCCAGAACCACCAGAAGTTGATTTACTATTCCAGTTTCCGTCTTGTGATGTATAGACGTTTATACTAATCAATGCTCCAGGAACTTTGAATTCTTCATAAGAACTCCCATTCCACATTCTCATGTTACCATTTTGCAGATCCATAATATTGACACCAGCGGTGTTTTGGATCTGATCTACCTTTAGAATACCAGCCATAATTTTTTATACAATCGCCCAGTTACCACCACTGTTGATAGTAACAGTTACGCCATTATTTATAGTGATTGGTCCAGCGGTTACGCAATTGACGTTTGCTGGAATGGTGACGTTTTCCGAAACAAAGTTTCTATTTGCTTTGAATACACCCCACTTATCCAACCACTGCTTCTCACCGTTAGCATAGAGAACTCTGTTACCAGCATCTGTGCTTCCTTCGATATTTACGGAACCATCAATATGTAATGTGTAAGTAGGATCGACCTTATTGATGCCAACTCTTGATAGTCTGTAGATATCACTACCGTTGGTTGATTTAGTCCATCTTGAAGTTACAAACTCAGAATTGTTTTGGAACAACTGACCGTTGATATTAACGTCACCCTGAATATTGAGTTTGTAATTTCTTTGTGTTGTGCCATCAAGTGGATCAGTTCCAGAAGTTGCTGTAGTGTTAATAGTAACAGCATTATTGATACCACTAATTCCAAGAGCAGGAGTGGAATTAAACGTAGTTCCACCAGCAGCAGTTGATGCTTGGAATGTGAAGAAGTTATTTGATTGAGCATTGCTACCAATTCTCCAGTATCTTGTTGCCGTGTTATTGTAGAAGTTGATAGCACCATTTGAAGTATTCTCGACTGTAAGTGCCTCAGTAAATTTAGCACCACCGCCAACATCAAGAGCAAGACCAGGAGCAGTAACGTTGATACCAATTCTTCTGGTAGCAATAACATCACCAGTAACTTGGAATGCTAATGTTGTTTCAGTACCACTAACGAGGAAAGCATTTCCGTATGCAGCATTAGGAGTAGATGCATCGGCATGGACATAATTAATAGTTCCTTGTTGTGCCCAGTCAGAACCAGCTGAATCACTAAATTTCAGTTTAGCACCAGCACCGTTAGTAGCAGATCTAATATAAACACCAAGATCACCAACAATGTCAAGAGTTGATCTTGGAGAAACACCAGCGTTGATACCAACTTCATCGTCAGAGACATCAACGAATAGTGTATCTGTATCAACTGCAAGGTCGTTCGTGATAGAAACAGTTGATAAGAATGTGCCAGTTCCAGAAACACTTAGGTTTGAAGATGCACCAGTTAAGGTCAGAGGACCAGTCATGGTATCGCCAGTCTTCAAGACGTTTAGTGAAGCAGCACCAGTTAGAGATGCTGTAATTGTTCCAGCGGAGAAATTACCAGAGGCATCACGCTTGACAGCAGTATTGGCAACGTTTGTTGATTGGAATGTAATATTGCCAGCGTTCCAAACAATATTTCCATTTACGTTGAAACCATTAGCATTTGCCACAAGAACGTTCAGAGTACCTGAACCATCCGTAGCATTACCACCAGTAGCAACAATAGCAGCATTATAGCTATTTGGTACTAATTGAGCACTTGTGAAATAAAGACCAGGAGATGTTGCAACTCCATCTCTTCTTCCAAGTCTTAGATTAGCAGTTCCACCATCACTCTCAAGTTTTGCAACTTGTACGACGTTATCATCATCGATTGTGAAATCTTGGAACTCTTCTCTATTGGCAGCAGTACCAATTGTTAGAGCACCAACAAAGTTACCAGTTGTTAGTCGTCCAACAATAATTGTATAATCTTCTGTTATATCTGCAACATCATTGATAATCAAGTTGTCAATCGCAATCTGTCCAGTTGCCTGAGCATTTGCATCATATAAATTGACAGTATTTCCAGGGGTGAATGGAGAAACATTTAGAATTCTACCAGAGAGATAAATTCTATACTTAGGATCACCGTTGAATGATTGAACAGTTAGTGTATCTCTTACCTTAGTAGCACTAATAAATCTTGGTAGTCTGTTATCAGAAACAGTACCTGTGTTGATATTCAGGGCATTCTGATACCAAGTTCCCTGCTTGCCATCTAATCTATCGGCGTCTAGACCAGAACCAATACCATCATTTAGGGATGTCCACATCTTTGCCCATGTACCAAATGCTGTGACGCCAGTTCCAGAACCACGCAACCAAATATTATCGTTGTCGGTAAATGCCATCTGTCTGACACCACCTTCAGCAGTTAGACCCTGACCTTTGTTTCTGATTGTGAGAACAAGGTGCTGAGATCCACCATCGAATAGTTGGTCCGCAGAGTTGTTGATCGTGTTAGCAACAAGACCCTCAACAAAGTTGTTTGGAGTTGGGTTTGAAGTTGGGTTGTTAGTACCAGTTGCAAGACGGATGGTATTTCCAGAAGAACCAGAAACGCTAATGTTATATGTGCCAGCAAGTCTATCAGTTGGGAGAGTACCTTGGTTTTGGTTACTTGAGTTGAGATAGAATGAACCTTGCCTTGTATCAAGTAAGTCAGCATCTAGACCAGATCCAGGACCAGTCTTGAGTTCGATGGATCCATTACCAGCTTCACCAATCTTGAATTGATCTTTCTTGAATCTAGAAACACCAATCGTACCATATAGATCAGAGGAAATTGTGAGATTAGTTACTCTTTGAATATCAAGAGAAACGTTTGCGTACTGTCTATTGACTGTGGAAATTTTGGCAGCAAGCACCATCGCAGATCCAGAACCAATAACTGGTGGTGGATTTGTAATGCTAAAATCGTTAGTATATCCAGATCCACCATCGGTAACTGCAATATCAGTAATTGTATTACCAGAAACAATAATATTACATCTTAAACCAGTTCCAGTTCCACCAGATAACTCTACGTCGAAATACTGACCATCTGTAAATCCACTTCCACCATTTGCGATGATGATACTATCAACAAAGTTTCCTTGAGTGTATGATGACTCAAAGATCATTGGGGAAGAACCACGCTTGAATTCAATAATTGTTCCAGCGTTGATAGTTTGTGTGAGTGGATTATTGAGTGAAATTGTTGTTAGACCAGCATCAGTAATAACACCAGTAATATTAGTGTTTGCCTGAATGCCAAGAACGCTATTTACAACTTCGTGACCCAAGAGAACATCAGAGTTCGTTTGGAAGATTAGTTGGCTAGATCCGCTACTTGCTGTGCTGTATAGTTTATCGAAGTATCTAATCTCAGCACCTTTGACAGACTGAACAGCAAGTGCCCAGTTTTGGTCTCCTCTGAGGAATGTGAACGAGTTTGCAGCACCACCAGAAGCAAGACGGTCAGTTTCGATAACACCAGATACAATATCTGTGGCTGCAATCTGGTTGGAAGATAGAGATACCCAGTTGTTATTATCAAACGATGATGTATTGACAACTCTTGTAATATTGATGGTCTCTGATGGAATGTCGCTACTTTCAATAGTATCTGTATCTTCTAGAGAAATTCTATTGACGATATCGCCATAAAGTCTGCTTTCAATTAGAGCAACTGCGGTTGCCTGAGTTCCAGTTCCCGCTGGTGCCGCAATCGTAATAGTTGGGGCAGATGTGTATCCTTTACCACCAATGTAGTTGTCATACAGAACAAGAGTGATTGTTACAACTTCTCCGTTAGCAATAGTTGTTGTTGCTCTTGCCTCTACACCACCTTGCTGTAAAGTACCAGAAATTACAACGTTTGGTGGAGAAACATAACCAGAACCACCATCAGTTAGGTTGATTCTATATACAACACCTTGTCTGTATTCAGTTGCCTGAATGCGACCACCACTTATACTACCATCAAAGATATCGCCAATAGTAAATTGTAGTGTTGGATCTGGTTGGAATGCAAGGAACAGACTGTCTAGATCGTTGTTTAGAATATATGAAGTGGTTGTGTCTTGCTGAATCGCAATATCACCAGCAAGTGCTCCTTCAATATTCAGTCTTTGTGTCTGATTAGCAACAGTATAAACCTGGAATGGTCTTAGAGCTGGGATCTGGTCAATTGAAATCTTACCAGAATCAGTGAGTTCAACCAGTGCTCTAGGAACGGCGTTAGTTGAATATGGTTTGTTGATGTATGGTCCAAGGTTGTTGGTGATGTAATCTCTAACTGCTTTCTGGGTAGGTAGAACAGAGTTACTTGTTCCAGCACCACCTAGGGTATTATCAGCAGAGAATCCAGTAACAACAACGTCGCCACCCTTCAGTTTGAGGAATTCAACTTCAGAGATCGTAACTGTACCTGTAAAAGTGATGTTACCAGTTCTGTTCTCAATTCTAGCAAACGTACCAACCTTGAAGTCACCAAGTTCGTCAGTACCAGAAACATAAACACGTCCGTAGTTTTCTGATACCTGCTCTTGCGCTTCATCTTTAGTTCCACCGTTCTCTGGCAGAGCAAGGTAGTTAGTACCAGAACCAGCAAATTCCCAAGTGTGGGAAGAGCTATTGACGATAGATGGTCTATGTAGTCTGATAGTTGCACCCTGAACATTACCAAGAGATACTGGAAGACCTGTTGAACTATCAGTTAGGTCCATGGGTTGTCCCTGACCATCATCGATTGTTAGTTCTGCTTGGAACGGTGGTCCAGCACCTACAGCACCAACAGAATCAACAAAATATTCAATATTTGGACTTGTATTTTCATATCCATCAATCTTGACAACATAGTGCTCAAGTGGTTCTCTTCCTAGACCATCAACTGTTAGGATTGCTCTACCAGTTGGAGTTGAAGAAACATTGACAATAGTTGCAACGTCAAATTCATATGCTTCTCTTCTATATCCAACACCGCGAAGGGCAGCAATACCAAAGTTTGTAGCAGAGTTAGTAATCGAACAGTAACCACCAGACTCAGCGAGGACACCATCAGCACAGAAGATAACGAATACAGAAACCAACTGAGTGTAACCATCTTCAATAACCTTATATCCTGTACCACCAAAGGAAACGATAGTGAATGCCGAGGCAACCATCGACTTACCCTGATTTGGATAAGTAGCAGTTCCATCAAGTTCTAGTCCAGCAAATGGGCAGTTGGGTTGCTTGACCTTGGAACCATCAACCAGAGCACCGCTACCACCCAGGAACGAAATAACAGAGGAGTTCTGTGTATATGGTGATGCCTCAATAATTGGATAGTCATCGTAATATCCACGAACTGCCATTCTTACATTGTTATTATCATAGATGTAAGAATCTGGATATGTAATAATATCTGCAGTATCGTAAAGAGTTCCAGTAGTCTTTGTAGTTTCTCCTGGTTCAATTGCAGCAGGATCAGATGGATTTTCTCCATGAAGCAAAATATTATCAAGAAGTGTCATCAATGTGTTGATTGATGAAGCAACATTAGCACAATCTGGAGAAGATGGATCTGCAATGATTGTGTTATCTGTAAATTGGGGAATTGGGGAAGATGGAGTTGAAATTGCTTGACCAGCACCATCTGTCCAATTTCTCATAGCAGCAATAGAATTTAATGCTGCTCTTTGGAAAGCAAGTCTTGTAGCTGGAACTTCTGATTGTGGAATTCCTGCTAAAGAAGTGCCAGAGAAATATGCTTCTGCAGCAGTTACAACACCAGTATTTCCACCAAGGACAAGATCTCTAATTAGTCCTGATAAAACATAATTGATATCTCTACGGCATTTTCTCTCATTGATATTACTTAAACCAAGAGATGGATATGATACGAGAGTTTCATTGTATGAAGCATCTGCAATCAAATCTCTGTTTCTTGCAATTAGATATGCGGCATCTAAGTATCTACCAGATGCATTATTTGAAATCACATCTACCCATAGATATGCTAACGTATCGATAGCAGATCTTACGTCATCACAAGCTGGTGTTCCAGCAGTTGCTGTAATAACACTATTATCAAAGTATCTTGTTATAGATGAATACTGTGGAGTATAAACTGGATCACTTTGAGTTCTGTTTCCAGTTCTCCAGTTACACATTGCATAAGTTGCTAGCTCTCTAGCATACTCGATAGCACGTACAGTCTGGATAATTTCGTTCTCTACATAGTCAATCTTAGCGCCTACAATGTACTTCTGAGCTGCTTCGATGATATTGTGGTTAGAACCAAACTCCAGGTCCCTTACAAGAGCGTTGAGGAAATGTACAATATCTTGCTTACATTGGGTATCACTTACTGGAATGTTGAAACTTGGATATACTTTTTGTCCGTTGTCACATTCAACAAGAATGCCAGCCAGTTTTACAATATCATCTTCCGCTAGTGCTGGGATTGAAACATCAGTTGTGATTGTAGCTACACCAGTTACTGAAGTGTCGTATGTAAATCCAGTGATATTGTAATCAACACCACCAAATGTTACTGTTCCTCCACTAATATAAGTGTGCTCAAATCTGGATGTTCCAAGATAGATCTTGAAGTCTAGACCAGAGATATCATATACAGCAAAGTATTCCTTCTTGAATTCGCTGTTGATACGTCCGACAACTTCATCAGCAATAAAGTCTCTGTTGTTTCTGATGTAGATGCAAGCATCTTGATATCTTCTATCGACAGGAGTTGCTAGTGGGAAGGTGTTTGGTGAGTTGAGTAGTGATAAAGTAATACTCTTGGAATATGTACTTACAGTTGCAAATTGTCCTGGGTCAAAGTTTGCATCATTGATGCCAACAGCTTTCTTTGGAATTACAAATCTTCTTGCACGACCATCAGCATCTTCGAGAACTTTGTAAATTCTTTGTCTTCCATTCAAGAATGAAAGATCTGGTGTTCCAGTTGGAAGACCTTGAATGAGAATCTCTTGACCTTCCTTTAGATCGTGAGTATTTGATCTACCAACTAGTTCGTTGGTGTAGAAGACAATACCTCCAAGATCCTCTGAGTTACCAAACTGTTCGCTTTGGAAACCATCGGTAAATCCACCCTGTTGCGAGAAGTCAATTCTCTGGATTGGTAGAGTATTTGTGATGTCTTCATCAATGAATACAACTTCACCTTCTGCTCTAATTGACTTCAGTGATGTTGAGTCAAATGTAAATGTTGTTACGGATGCGTTGAAGATCTGAATAGTTTCTGACTGAGTTGTATTCCACTCTGGAGAGTTGAGGATAGGAACAACAGTAACATCCCAGTAAGTTGGGTTATTTTCATCATCTTCTGCTACATCAGCAACTTCATAATATCCAGCAGTGAAGCTGCTATCATCTGTGTCATCTAGGTAAATATAAGTACCACCAGCAATGATTCCAGTTGGATCTGTTGTGGTTCTAAATGTATTTGGTCCCGAAGTTTGAGTGATTGTTAGAGCAATGGAAGATCCTTGGGTCGCTGAAGTGATATATCTAAATTGCTCACCCTCAACAAACGAACCACTCGTTAGTCTAACATCAACAGTACCACTAATATATGCACTAGCACCAATTGTTGTTGTGTAAGTTACTCCAATAACTTTTGCTCTTGCACCAGTATTGACACCAATAACCTCTACGCCAGTTTGAAGAGCACTTAGACCAGTATTCTGTTGATATCCTACGCGGAACTGATCTGGTCCAAAAATCTGGTGACCAATTGGAAACTCTGTTCCGAAATCTCCATTTACATCATAATCAACAATAATTCTTTGCTTATCGTCAAAGACCATAGCATAGTCCCAAGTAGCAACTGGATCGCCATTTGAGTCAATCTGGTCTCTGTAAGTAACACCAATAATGTAGTTCTTGTCACCGAACTTCATGATGTGTTTGCCTGGATTCCTTGGACGGATAATTACCAGACGGAGGTTGTCACCAACGATAGATGCATCTGGTGGTAATGAAATTGGGTTATCTTCTAGATAATCTCCACCAGAAACGATGATGGTTTCCTTGACACCAGGAGTTGCCCAAGCAAGTTGTGCTGCCTTTTTGATTGTTCTAACAGGAGCAACAGCAGAACGACCGTCGTTGAGATCGGAACCAATCTGCTCGGAAACGTAAATACGACCACCAACGTCATTCGTTGCTAGGTTGAGGACATATTCTGTTGTAGCAATCTTGTCTGATCTATCGCCAAGTAGAGGAGTAATAGAACGTGGGAATAATCCTGCTTCGCCAGTAGTTCCAAACCCAAATGCTTGTGAATCAACTACACGGAAACCGATGTGCTTGAAATTTACTTCTCCGTTGAGTGCAATACCATCAGTATGAACTGGAGCTAATGATCCAGTTTCACCACCATTCAGTGCTTGATATACGTTAGCACCAAAATATCTGTAGGCATTTTCTTGAACAATAACATTACTTGCCCAAGGAGTTCCAGTGTTATTTACATAAGTCTTAAGACTTGGACCTCTGAGGTTTAGGTCTGGGGTAACAAAGTTATCAATATCAAGGTTCAGAATTCTCGCAGTATCTGAAATGATAGAGGTTGAGGTTCTAATAGCACCGTTGATATCCAATTCAAAATCAACAGTGTCTAAGAATGCTTCTGCCGCTGCACCAGCACCATTACCACCACTAATAACAACATTTGGCGTAGTTGTATAACCACTGCCAGGGTTATTGACAGCAATATTAACTACTTGACCGTTGAAGATAAATGCTGAAGCTAGTGCCTGAACTCCTCCAGCAGTTGTTGGAGGATCAATAGTTACAGATGGTTGAAGTGTATATCCAGTTCCAGCATTTGTAATGCTAATATTATTAACTCTTTGACCAGTCCTATTGATACCTACACGGGGAAGACCTGTACTAGCATCTAGTTGTGTTCTGAGGATTTCTCTTTCAAGAGATCCAACTCCACCCCTAATACTAAGTTCGTTATCACCGATGAGCTGTGGTTTAGAACCTCTTACAAACTCTTTATCGGAATTGATATTAAAACTCATGGTGCTTACTAGCTCCCGCCCTTATTATCCTCAGTTATATTTAGCATCAAGCCCATTCGATACTAATAACTTGAGTAGATACAACCCATTTAATATCGTTAGTTGTTCCTGCTCTAATGGTTGCATAACTAAATCTATTTGCTGATCCAAGTGGATCTATTCCCCAGGTTTGTCCCGATGGGATGTCATCTTTTATGACAGTTCTCATACTAGAAAGGACATTTGTATTTCCAATAGAATCCGCCAGTAACGCTGTTTCTAATTTTGCAGAATAAACAGAACCCTGGGGATTTACTGCAATGATATGACCCGTAATAAAATTCAAAGTATTGTTGTCTATTACAATTTGAGATCCAACTAAATCCAACTCTAAAACACTAGTGTTTAGACCCCTAAGAATATAATTTCTTACCTTGCTATCATCATAAAAAGAGTTTTTGATTTCTAAGCTATTCAAATCTTTAGCATTTCTCAACTCATCAACAATAATAGTTTTATCGATGGAAAATCCACCAGTAGAATCAAATTTTTCTTTCGTAGTTGCCATTTTTATTTCTTGGTGATATTTGATACAACAGTAATTCTTACTGTCTCGGTTGGATTTATGTTGGGTCCTAAATCAATATTTAGGACAATGTTACCAGATCCAGAAAATTCAAATGTTGGAATAATCAATTGTGTTCCAGTTCTAATATTTCCATATTCTGTGTGATAAACATCGGTTCCATCATCTAAGATTCCAAATTCAATAAACTCTTTGTCACCTGAAGTTGGATTTTCTGCAATAACTGTTGTTTTTGATCCAGCAGATGTAGAACTATCATAGATTATAGAGTTTCCATTATCAACTGTGTCTTTTACCAAAACTAGTTTTTCTGTGACTATTTTGATATCTGCCAGTTCAAACTCTTTCAAATCACCATCAAAAATTTTCACACCATCATAAACGCCAGTACCAAATCCAATATTCAAATAAACATCACCTTGATCATCCAATCTTAGAACTGGATCTGTTGTTAAACCAGCAGAAAGTCCTAGATCAAAATACTGTTTCGCTGTGTGTAAAAATGTTTTAGTTGGATCTGTATTATCAAACGTAGATGCTCCATTATCAAATGTTAGGAGAGATGCTGTGATCTCTAATTCATCACTTACAACAGATCTAATTGTATCTACAGAATAGAAATCTAAAGATGATGTGGTTAGTTGAAGAGTGTTATTATTGTCATTGACAAAATACAGAATATTTTCATTTGATCCAGGAGATAGTTCTGGAATGATATAAGTATTTTGATCTACATCTTTTACTCCACCCAAAGATCCCCAGTTGACACCATCGTATCCTTCAAATTGCGATGTAGTCGTGCTAAATCTAATAGATCCTTGAGATGGAACACCTCTATCTGCATCTGCTCCAGCAGGGACAACAAGAGTAGTTGTTGAATCAATTATAACTTTCTTTCCAGAGTTTGGACGTAAAATCAAATCACTGATATCAGTTGATAATACATTATTCGCCAACCTCAAATCGTTATTAATCGAAACTGGCAATCCACCGAGAGGTCCTATTCTTAAAACTTCAATATCTTCAAATGTTAGTGGTGCTACTGCTAATTGTGACCAAGTTAGCTCTGCGCTTCCGTTCGCTAATGCACCAGATGTATGCGTTGGTTCATTTCCAGAAGTCGCAGTAGTTCCAGCAACAGTAACTTCATAGAGATTATTCTTATACTTCAGATATTGTCCTAAAGTTACTGGAGTATTTGCAGCCCAATTAGTATATGCTGGAGCAGAAACGTTTGAAGATCTAATAGATTTTACATTTCTAAACTCTAAATGTGTTGGTGTGAATTTTACAGTATTGATGTTATCGTTGATAAACCATAATGTGTTATCATTTGCTCCAACCGTTTCTTCTGCTAAAATATAGGTATTTCCATCTAAGTCTCTAACTCCTCCAAGAGAAGACCATGTTGCTGTTGCTGTACTATAACCTTCATACTGATTAGTATCTGTATTGAAACGAATACATCCATCTCTAACAATACCAGCAACTGGTCGATTATTCGTATCACCAACTGGAATTGCCAAGGCAGTTGGAATATCAACATCAACAACTCTACCTAAGTCAGCAACAATGCTGATATCCTTTCCATTAAAGCTTTTAATAGTCGCAAGAGTAGATCCACTATCTAATAATTTTAGGTTAGTGCCTACACGATACTCAGAAGAACTAAAGTATCCAGAACTGCTTACATCTCCACTTGACCCATTGATGAGTAAGTTTGTCCCAACTCTAAAATTATTTGTTGTAAATGTTGTGTTTCCAGAAGTTGTAACAGTTAGTCCTGTGGTTGAGATTATAGATGGTGTGGTAATCTCATCTGTCGTAATCTCATCTGCATCAAATATATTGATGGATCCATTTGTTGATGATAAATCTGTTGTTTGTAGTTCTGAACATGTGATCAGTCCATCTACAGTTTGACTGATCAAAACTTCTTTTAGAACATCTGTCACCAATACTTCAAATCCAGATCCAAATTGTTTTGGATTATTGAGGTCAATTGTAATTACAGCTTCTTCGTTATCATCTCCACCTTCATTCACATGAGTATTATTGTCTGTGTCACAATAATAATATAAAGTTGGTGTTGATTCTGTAACTCTTATTGATAAGTAATCAGATTCTCTGGTAACTCCATCGGTGTATTCTGCACCAAATATGTTGATTACAATCGATCCGAGAACAGTTGGTAGTTTATCTAAAGTTAGAGTCGTTCCAGAATCTACAGAAAGAACTTTTGTATCTGTTTGAAGAATACCATCGCCAGATACTTTTTCGACAACCATTCCAGGAAATATTCCTGCTGTATTTCCAATTGTAATTTGTGCCGAAGTTGTGCTTACAGTAGTTGCAATGTCTTCAAATAAACTTGGAGACCACTGACCATCTCTGAATCTACTGAGAGCAAAAATATGAGAACCATTAGATTGATCAGATAGATCAAACTTATATGTGTTTCCAGCATAGAAAGTTAGGTTTGGTGTAATCTGAGGTCCATTTCCATCTTGAAGATCTATGAAATACCTAAATTCATTTTCAGAATAATCTACTTCATAACCAACTGTTGGAGCGGATACATCTACAATTTGATCACCAGATGAGAACGATACCTGATCAACAATCAAATATTGAACAAATCCACCAGAAGATCCAACTTTATATACTTCAAGATTTTGTCCTGCCGCGCCAGCATTTGTAACAGTAACTACAATGTTATCTGCGGGGGTCGTTCCGCCAACAGATGCACCTGGGAGAGTAATAGTATCACCAACAGCATAGAAGGTTCCTTCATAACCGATAGTAATTGTTGCAGATAAAACAGATCCAGTATTTCCTCTTTGAACATCAAATCTAGCTCCAACTCCATTGCCAGATGTTGATATAGGAATAACTCCACTATAAACAGCATCAGGAACTGTGTTTGTTGATGATGTTACTGTATTGGATAAAATATTTCCTCCAGGGTCCCTTACATTATCTCCAACTTGGAATGTAGAATCTGGAATTGATGCGCTAGTAAAATATACTTTTGTGAGTGTCTCGTTTGTAACAAGATATTCAATTTCCGAAGTGAGTAGAGTTGAAGATACCGTCAAGGTGTCTCCAACAGAATATCCATTTCCTCCCTCTGTGACACTAACCTCGGAAACAATGCCAACATCGGAAATAGTATATTCGAATCCAGAACCACTTCCATAAGTTGGTTCGAAATTTACAACAATTGGACCAGGAGTTGATGGTTGTAGTCCTAATGCTACTGTAGTAGCATCTATAATAGAAGTGACGCTTGTTCCAACAACAATAGTTCCAGTACCACTTACTTTTACTACATTGAATCCAACTTTTATCAGAGAAGAATCTGGAACAGTTAGATAAGTTATATTCTGATTGATTACCCTGATATCAACTGTTCCAGGAGTTGGTGGAGCAACACTAAGAGTAATTAGAGAAGCACTATCAACACTAAGGACAGTTGTATTCGTTCCTAGTTGCCCATCATTTAGGAAATTCTGGATAGTTTCTACAGAATCTCCAGGAGATATTCCAGTGGTATCCCCGACATTGATCTGTGGATTGCAAGGTTCAATAACAGAAACAGTAATTGTTAGGTCATTTCCTCCATCAGCACCACCAAGAACAGAACCAAGAATTCTTAAAGTGTCTCCTTGTCTATATCCACTACCAGCATTTACGATAGTTACACTTGCATAAATTGGATTTCCAACTTGGGGAACTGTCTTTACGACAGTAACGGTAAGACCAGTTCCGTTTCCACTGATTCTAGTTGGAGTTATATTTGTGTAAGTTGCTGCATTTCCGCCAGCTGAACCAGCGTATGAAATCTCATCTACAGAAGCATTGGATACTAAATTGATTCCAAGAAATTCTAGTTGTCCTCTTGCATATGTTGTTACATTATTTACAGAAGGAGCTAATGTTAGAACATCTCCAACTTGATAACCAATACCAAAATCTGGAATGTCTGTTAGTGTATTGATTGTTCCAATATTTCCGCCAAGAGTAAATTGGAATCCAGATCCAGAACCACCAACATCTGCCGAATCTACACCAAGAACATCTCCAACCGCGTATCCATTTCCAGAATTGACAATATTTACTGTCTCTACAACTCCACCGAGTTGTAGAATTTCCATACTAAATCCAGAACCAGTAGTTGCAGTTACCAAATCAATTGATCCTCCCATGTCTGGATGGAGAGAACAATTCAAATATATTGGGTTATTTGGAGGATTATTTGAAACGACTACAGTAACAATTCTTGATGTTGCTGAGGAATAATTTGCAAGATAATCTTGGGGTGTTACAACAACACTGTCTAGCTCATAGGTTACTCCAGCTGCACTTCCTAAAATGCTGTTTGTATCATTTAGAGCAGATCCAATGTAAAGTGGATGATTTTGTGCTGAAGCATCACTGGCATCAAAAACATAAGTATTGCCACGTAAAAATGTGAAACTATTTGCAATAACTCCATCGAGATAATACTTTCCTCCACCAGCAGTAACTGCAAAAGTTTGTGTGATTCCTGTTGGGAATGTATAGGTTAGTACGTCTCCTACTTGATATCCAGATCCAGAACTTACTAGAACACTACCAAAAACACCACCAAATGCTTGGATATTCCCATTCAATACAACTATATTTGCTTTGAATCCAGAACCAGATCCACCAGTAAGTGGAATTGATTTGAAAGTTCCGCTGGGATAATTACTTCCCTGCTGAACATCGAAATTGAAAGATGATACTGTAATATCAGCTGTCAATCCAGAACCAGATCCGCCAGTCAGATCTACATTAGTATAAGTTCCAGGAGTATATCCAGATCCAGCATTTGTAATATCACCATCAACGTCGGAAACTGTAAAATTGAATTTCGCTCCAGAACCAGATCCACCAGAAAGAGGAATATTTTGATAAACACCAGCAGTATATCCAGAACCAGTATCTGTTATAGTTCCATCAAAACCATCTACTGTAATAGCAAATGTAGCACCATCACCAGTTCCTCCAATCGCTGGAATATCTTGATAACTTCCAGCATCATAATTTTGTCCAGCATTTGTAATTGATAGGTATAAACTATCTAAACTATTTTTCTCAATAGAAAAATCTTTGTATGATTTTAGATAAGTTTGAGAGATATCAAAAACTTTCTTTGATGAACTTACAAAACCTATAGTATCTCCAGAAGGTCTGTAGATTCCAAGAGAAGCATCTGCTACAAAAGCTAAACTTGGTCCTGAAATTGTTCCATCGCCAAGTTTCAAATTGCCAGTTGATAGATCACTACCACCCTGAGTTATAGTAAAAATCTGATCTCCAATCTGATTAATCTTTACCCTTTGCTGTTCAAAGGTATCGGTTCTAGCGACATTAATTGCTGGCATTTTTGATTAACTCTCGAAGTAGGGATTTGATTTCAGAAATTTCATCCTTCAACATATTTATGTCTTCTAACGCGGAATTCAAGTGTTTTATCTTGCGTCTAGCTTCAATAGCAGACATATCCTGATTTATGATTGCACCTGTGTTTTGGTCCCTTACAAGACCATCATGACCACTAACTTTAATATAATCCATACGCGGAAATTAGAATGCAGCAACGGCACGAATATCCTGAATCTTAGGAACATATGCTGGATCAACACCCTTCATAACAATCTTGATTGCAAAGGATGAGAATTCTGGAAGGTCAGCAATACTGTACTTAAGATCTTGATATGCAGACTGCTTCTCAACAATGCTAGAAATAGTATTTTCAGCAGTAGCAATCTCGTATGAATCTGGTTGTCCATCATCATTAAAGTAGAACCATTCCGAATCTTCAAAATTCTCCTGACTTGATGCTCTCTTATACTTGTAGAGAACCTGGATATTTGAGATGTCTTTCACGTTTGCAAGAAGATGAACATCAATCGCTGTTGCTGGATTATTAATGTATACCTCTTTGGTGACATATTTTGCAACAGACGAACTATTTTTAGATGTATCTTCAGCAACAAAATCAATACCATTGCTGTATGTAACCTTGGAAACCTCCATGAAGAACGCCTCATCATTTGGTTGATTTGGATATGAGATGATATCACCTACACGGAAAATATCAGCAATTTGATCTGTGACCTCATTTGCTCTGGCATATAAATTATTATCAATTATTCTAGCAGTGTAGTTATCATTAATTGGATTAATATCTGTTCGCAGGATTAATTCTCTGGATGTTTTATTCCAAATGATAGATTTACCAGTAATTCTATTATCATAAGTTTCCAGAATCTTGGATTCAATTGGATTTCGAGCAACGATAGTAATCGACTCACCAGCAGGAGATTGTGTCGAACTATTGATATTAGGCGTAATTGGAGTTGGGATGGAACCAACTGTGACTGGATTTGCAATGGACTGTGTTAGATCTACCTCTTCCCCATTTACAAAACCTTGCTTTGTTGAAAGTTTAACCCAAACGTTACTACCATCTACCTTAACAATCGAACCTGTAGCTTGTGATGTTTTTCCCTTGATACTCTGGAGATTTGTGTAGGTTACGCCAACAGTTGATGTAGCTAGTGAGAAAGTGTATATTGGATAAAATTCAAGAATCTGATTTCTTCTGCCATATCTATTTTCTTGTCCGTTGCCGTTTTCAATTCTATTTGTGACAGTTTTAAGAGAAGCACTGGATAGATCAACTACTGGAGACAAATATGAAACAGTAGATGATAGTGTCATCTTATATGTAAGTGACCTATCGATATTATTGAGGGTCTCATTAATCTCTGATGCAATTACTTTTTGATTATCAAAATAGTGTGGTTCGTTCAAGAATGTTTTTTCATATTCAGTTTGTGAATAAGAACTGTAGTTTTGAGTAAAGGAATCAACGGGAATAATATTAGTGGTCTTTACGACAGTATCTAGTTTTGTTCCAGTAACAGTTAAGTACTGAACTTGTGGATATAGAGTTTCAAATTTTCTATTATAAGTGGCATATGCATTTGATCCACCACCAAATGTGCTTTGAGAAGCTTTTGTGATGGTTCTAATATTATAAGAGTCCAATCCACCGTTTGTAACTTCAAACAAGTTTGTGTTTAATACTTCCGAGGTGATTCCACCTACATCAGAAACTGTTCTGAAGAATACATAAGATTTGCCACCATCTTCAAAACCATTATCTCTGTGACTTACTTTTACTACACTATTATTATTCTTGAATAATTTTGATGTAGCAATAGAATCGGAGGATGCATTTGTTTCAAATGCATTTGAATCTAATTTCTCATATCCAAGACTTTCATTCTTGAGAAGCAATTCTGCTGGTCTTGTAATATCAAACTCTGCTCTGTATAAGGAGAACTTGATGTCTTCAAAAATATCCTCGGTCCAATTCTCAGTATTCTGTGATTTATAAACAGATCCAAGAGATGGTTGCGATGTGATAACAGTGCTGGTGGAAAGATCTGTTTCTCCCAATCTAGAAGCCCACATTTCATAATCAATCGAGTCTGTCTCAACAACTAAAGCATAATCTGTATCATTTTGTAGATATACTGGGTGATCAAACTTAAATTGAGTTGGTGTTGTAGATTGCGTTAGACCCTCAAAATCGGTCGCTACGCCCATTCTAACTGCTGGAGTGTCAATCTCTATAAAGGTTTCGATTGTGCATCCTCCAGCGCCATTTCCGACGCCTTTAATGACCACTGCAGGTGCTTCGGTGTATCCATATCCAGGGATAGAAACCTCGGCATTATAAATCTTGCCACCAGAAACATTAATTCTTGCAGTAGCAACAGACCCGCCAGGAAGTTGAGGACTCTCGATTGTTAAAACTGCGCTATCATAATTTGCGCCAGGATTTATAATTCTAATATCGGAAAGTTTTCCACTATCTTTAGCAATGGTTAATTTGATATTAGTTCCGCCAATTGCGTTTGCTAATGTTACTGAAGGAATCTCAAGATCTTCATTTTGCGAGAAAGATTTGCCGTTATGGTTGCTTAGAACAAGTGTATATACTTGCTCGTTGGTTAAAGAATAAATGCCAGTGGATGTTGGAGTTAATTCAACACCATTTTTGTCATAAACGGCAGAAATTGGTCCAGAGGCAGCAGAACTGGTTCCAATAACATATTCTCCAAGGGTAATATTAGCATTACCATTTGCATAACATTTTAGATATGTTAAAGGAGTGAGAGTTGTTTCTGTTCCAGGAATGATATTTTTTCCTGGTTTGTCATAATCCACATTTGTTAGATATACTTTGATGGGAACTTCAGCACTCTTGGTTTTAAAATACAGATCAGCTCCAGTAACAAATAATCCACCATCATAATTTTCAATCTTAAATGTTTGTGCCATTGGATTTGGTCTCAATGGATTATCAGTATTGCTATCTACAAACTGAACACCTTCATTCGATTTGAAATATGAAGGTTTTGTGGAAACAATACCTGCTGGATTTTCTGGGAGAATTCCAGTGGCATAGTATTTAATTTCTGCATAGGTATCTACGGTCTCCTTAGATGCATCTACAGAACTTGAAGTAAATCTAAAAGTTAAAGTACCAACAGTAAATCTCAATTCCTCTGCGGAGGTGTCATAATCTACAGTTCCAATATCACCAGTCCAAGTGGCATTTTCTCTTGGTGGATATCCAGCAGGTAAAAGAATTAGACCGCTAGCATTTCCACTTTCGTCACTTACAATATCGCCATTAAAAGCAGATAGAGAATTTCCAGCAACTCCAGTGAATCTAAGATCTGGATTTACCCAACGGTTAATATTTCTTCCTTCTAAGAAAACGGAAACCTTAGTGTTTGGTTTTAGTCTTCCAATTACAAATTTGATTGGTTGAGTTCTGGCAAAGAATTGCAGAGAAGTAGAAACAATATTTTCTCCAATAGACTTTGATTGAACTCCCTTGCCAATCTCATTATTTTGCGGACTAATGTTCGAAGAACTTCCAACCGAAGCAGCACTCACCGTTGATTTTGCATTTGAACTATTTGATTCTCCAAGAGAATTAATAGAAGTGAATGAAGGAGAAGTTCCAACCCAATTAACGATGAATGAATTATGAAGACTTGCAAAACTCTCCCTAGAATCATCTTTGGCTAAGAAAATGTTGAAGATGCTTGTATTTGTATCTACAACCAGGGGATCAATGGATTGATCATACCACTGATCGATCTCTGGGGAAATTTTACCATCTCCAACATATTGGAATACAACGAATGGATTTGGGTTGATTGTTTTTGAAGCAAAATCATTTCCCAATAATTTCACTGAAGAATATGGAAGAGTAACAATATCTTTTGATTTTTGATATCCTGCTACTGATCTCTGATCTTGTCTGGTATAAACTTCTTTTAGTTTTAAGGAGTCTTCTTTTGATTGTGGGCGTAAAACCGATTGCTTACTGTCAATAGAGCACTTGTAATCAGCAGAAACAAGATTTCCTACTTTATGTGCTTCAAAATTATCTACAAAGAATCCACACTTAAATCTATCCAATCCAATATCATCCTTAACTTGCATGTTTAAAGCTTGTTGTTCAAGGATGCTAAGAGTTGTGTAATATTCTAGGCGCTCAATGCGCTTCTCCAATTTACCAATATCGCGCATTGTATAACGCTTATGTTCAACTGGAGTGATTCTTACATCTTTACTTGTATTAGTATAAGCTGGGATATATGCATAGAACAAAGGAATAGCATCTTTAATTTGATCTGGTTTGGATGGATTTAAAGAAGAATTGCCTTCCTTAACAACAAACTCTCCATTTTTATTCAAGAAAATACCATCAATTCTATCAAGATATTGAACTTGACTAAAGGAGAATGTATATTCCAGATTTATATCTGGAGCAGGTGTACTTGCAACGATCGCTCCAGCTCCAGAGAAATTGCTGCTGGTAACTTCAAGAGAAGATGTATCCTGGAATCCAGCAATAATTGTTTGATTATTAACTTTTGGTCTAAAATCAATAAGGTTTTTTAGATCAACATTTCCTAGTACAGAAGAATTGAATGATGGAATTTCATCTTCAGATACACCAGACTCATGTAGATAACTATCAATTGTGCAGAAATCTCCCTGAGACTGTTCAAAATAATCAAATGCTATCACTAATTGACCTACTGCTGGTTCAAATCCAGGTTTAATTATGATCCTAGAAACATCGTAAATTGTATCTCTTTGACCGTCATCGAACGTATATCTGTTTGTAACATCAGTTCCAGATACTAAATTTCCAGCTCTATCAATTTCGGGTGGTTGTGTGCTTGTACCTTCATAAACATATCTCAATTTAAAGGCATCTGAGTATGATAGTATTTCTACACTATCACTATCGTAATTTGTTCCTCTAAATGGAAGGACTCTATCACCAGCAGAATTAACAACAATTCTTCTATTTCTAACTGCTGTTTTTAATCTTGGTTTTGCGTTAGTAACTTCAAGAGTTGCTGTTAATTTAAGATCTGGAGCAACGTAATTTGCTACTCCTTCGTAGTTTGCTGTAAAGTATGATTTTGGAAGTTCAAATTCAATGCTTCCAGCTGTTAGACCACTTGCTGTATCAGTAGATGAAGAAATAGTAACAAAGTCTGGATCAATGTATATAATGTCTCCAGTTTCTACCAAGTCCGCACTATTTTTGTTGAGGACAGTAATGATGTAATTGTTTTCATTAAATGCTGCAAATCTTTGTGTTCCAAATGGAAGTTGAGCAGCAAACGTGATTAAACCACCATCGGTTGAACCAGTGGTTACAAAATCTCTACGGAAATAATATTTAATTTTGCTATCCTCAGATCCAGCAGAAATTTTTGATACCTGTTTACTGCCAGTTGGAAATAGTAATGTTCCAGCATTAGAATTTGCTACTTTTGGACGCAAACGAACAACAGTTGTTCCTGTTACATCATCATATAGTGTTTCATCTAGATAGATTCTTGTCTTTGATGATCCACTTGGGCTGGTTGCATATTGAACAATTGCTCTAATTGTATTATTTGCCGCATCAGAAAATTGAACTAAATCTCCCTGTTGAACAACTGAACTTGCATCGGCACTAAAACTAGTAGATTCTAAAAATTTTGTTCCTTTTAAACCAAAGAAAGTGAAATCTGTAATTGGTGTGATATCTGAATATGTTCTGCTATCAGCAATAACATCTGCTGTAAATTTATTCTCATTTCCAGATCCATATGATGCACCAAATGATTTTACATTCTGTGGTGTATATGTTGTTACTGAGTTCTTATTAAGAACGGCTAAAACAGAAGCACTTTCTGTTGGATTTGCAGATCCAGTATCAAAAGTAATAACTGGTGGTTTTGAATATTGAACCAGCGCAGAAGTGTCGTTAATAGAAATTTTATAGACGCCAGTGGCAATAGTGCCTACTTCAAACTGAGAGGAATCATAAGTTACGCCATCAATAATAATCTTTGTAGTTGTTGGATATCCAAGACCTCTATTTTGAACAATGAAATGTGAAATTGTATTTTCTTGGGAAATTTTTACAAGATTACCTTCTTCGTCTCTGATTGTTTCTCCTGGAACAAATTTTCCAGAAAGAGTTTTGACAAATAAAAGATTTCCAGTTGAATATACGCCACCTGGAGCACCTTCGACAACACCGTAGGCACCACTGGTCAATCCATATACATAAACACCAACATCATAAGATCCTTGTGGTGGAGTGGAATCTAATTTTAATTTTGTGAAGAATTGGGGATCAAAATATGAAAATCCGAAGGAAGCATTGTATGCTTCTGTTCCTTGAGGAAGAATTCCTTTAGAAATCACAACATTTGAATCTGGATTAAATCCATCTCCTCTGCGCTGCAAATAAAAATTACTTGGTTTTGCAGTGCCAATTACAGGAGTAATGCTATCACTATAATCAACAATGTATGCAAATATTGTTGAAGATAGTCCTTCCTTTTCATCACCAATAGCATCATTTTGAGTTATGAATAACTTTCTTCTCTTGTCACTGGAACTCTCATCATAGTCCTTAAATACATTTTCAAGATCCGACTTTAAACCAGCAACAGTTACCTCAAGAAATTTTGATTCCTCTGTGGTGCCAGGATTTATTAATGGTTTAAATACTTTAGTATATGAAAGAACATCTACACTAGAAACGACATTGGTGCCAGCTCTAGTTTTTACATACCACAATTTTGCAAATGTAGTTTCAAGCTCATCTGGTGAGATGGATGTAATAGGAATATTAACATCAACTATATTCAACGTTATTGTCTTTACAGCCGTATTTGAATCAAAGAATAAACCTCTTCTTTCAATTGTTTGACGATAATTTGTATTGGACTCGGTTCCATTTAAACCAACATATCCATCATTAAAAAGATTGTATAGATATACCGTTGGATATGCTGTTAATTGAGATCCTTCCTTGTTTAATGGAACACTACCATAAACATTAGAAATATTATAAGTTGGAAGTCCCTTTGTTTTTATTGTTACGTTATCGCTTGTTAGACTCTCCCTTGCTTTGTTAATCTCAAGATACTTAGTCTCTTTATTTACAATTTCATAACCTTTAATGTATGCTTTACCTGGACCAATACTAGCAACCATTTTTTTGGATGCTTCTGCCGAAGTTAATCCATTGTATAAACCAAATTCATCTGCAGAATATATGCCCATATTGCTATTCTGTTGGGCATATTCTCTGATATCAACCGAGAAATTTTCTACTACATAATCCCCACTTTCATCAAAGGTTCTGCGTGCTAAAGTTTGCTCTAACAGCGTATAATCTGCTGCAGCAATTTTTCTCTGAACTGTACCCTTTAATACAGTAAGTAACTGAATAAAATTCTTATCTGTTATTGCATCTAATGCAAATTCTTTCAGCGCCAGACTAATTTTTAATCTATGTGCTCCAGGAGCTGTATAATTTGAAGATCCAATGGAATTATCATATAGACTAGAATCTTCCTCTGGAGTTATAATCTCCTCGACAATAGTAAATCCAACTTTGGCAGATGGCTTATTGTAGTATTCATCAATTACCAAAAGTTGTTCGTCATTGCGAACGAAGTAACCATTTACAAAATAAATTCCTTCTTCTACCTTTACAGCAGATCCATAACCCATTGCTGGACTTTCTAATGATGTAATCAATCCAGATTCTGGATCTTTCACACTGATACTTGTTGGGAGAACACTTCCATCTGTTCCAACAACCATCAACGGAGTATTAATACCATTAACAACTTCTAGAGTTTCACCCTGTCTAAAAGTTTCTTCTGTGTTTGAATTGCCGCTGTTTAAATAATTTACGTATAGAGTATCGGCAGAATCTGCGGTTGCTAAATTCGCTGTCAATACAGTTGCTCTAACCCCAGAGGTTATACCTCTCAGAGTTTGTCCAATTAACTGGGTGATATCATATTTTTTATAAACAATATCATTTCCATCATTTACCGCCACCTCAGTTACCGAAGACAGCTTAACATAGTCCAATTTTGTGTTAAGTGAAACTTCACCAGGAATAACTAATTGACCCTGTTTAAATGCAAATCTTCCAAAACTTTCTACTTGGTTTTGGAGGATTGATTGGAGTTGTATTAACTCTCTACCTTGAATAGAGTATCCAGGACGGAATAGAATTTTATAAAAATTCTTCTTCGCGTCAAAGTCCTCATAATAAGGATTTACATTAAGGTTAGTCTTCTGAGGCATCGTACTCCGCCAAATACTAGTATCCAGTCTTTAGTATTTAGTAGAGATAAAAAAAATCCCCCGATTTCTCGGGGGATTTAATAAGGTTTTGTCTGAATCAGAATTCAATAACCAGTTTAATATCTTCAATCTGGTCAGGAGCACGGGTGATTAGACGGCGATTTTCAATGTAGATGACATCTCCAGAGTTGTTTTCAATTTCTGGATTTGCCAAACCAGCAGCAAATGTTGATCCTAGAAGTGTATTTGCATATCCAGTATCAACATTACCAGAGGCAGCAGAGAGTGCACCAGAAATTGCATTAGAACCATTGCTTGCAAAAGCTCTTACGACACCTTGATCTGTGTGTGCATCATTAGTTTGGATGTACTTAAGAACACCACTAGTTGTTGAACCAGAATCTAGTGTCCAAGAAACAACTGTTCCGTAAGCAGTACCACCAGTTACAGTCTGTTGAATTGTTTCATCTGGAATGAAGTCTGCAGATGCTCCTGTGATCTTAACTGCGCGAAGACCAGATAAAGTATCTGCAGTTGAATACGTTGTTGTTCCATAGTTGTATGGATCTTTAATGATTCCAATTCTACGGAAATCGTTATCAACTGGGAAGTCTCCAGAACCTTCTGCATAAGTTAGACGAATATTCGTCATAACACGCTTACCATTTAGTTCAGTCTCGTGATCTGAACCGTGACCACCTTGAGGAGGCATTACAACCTCTAGAGCTCCAGTTGCTCCAGCTGCAGTTGTAACGGCAGATGATAGTGCTTGGTTTGAGAATAGATTGCCATTTCCAAGAAGAACATTGGCATAAGTGTATCCAGAACCACGAGCAACAACAGATGCAGAAGTGATGCTTCCACTACCATCTGTAATAAACTCAATTACGCCACCAGTTCCATCACCCTTAATTGCAGTATAAAGAGTTTGGGAAGCAGGGAGATTGCTACCACGAGCTTCGATTAGAACAACATCAATAGCACCAGCAACTGCAAGTCCAACAACTGACACTCTTGAAGGTTGTGATGGAAGAACGATTGGCATGAAGTCCGAAGAAAGGAACTTCAGAACATCGTCAGTTGGAATGGTGTACATGTGCTTCCAGATGTAACCAGCACCAGTAGTTTCTGTATAGAGACCAGTGCTAGCATCATAGTTGCCACCAGTAGTGATTGGTTCTTCAGTTGCATTCTGTCCAGTAGCATTTGAAGGATTCTCTCCATTATAGAGGCACTTGAATACTTCATATGCAGAATTCATTACATAGAACTTAGCATCGGAAATGCTATCTGCACCAGTTGCAGATTGCTTACCAACTTGACCGCCACCACCAGGAGTAGCAGAATAATCGGGCTTCCACATGTCAAACTTGGGATTTGCAACTAAATCCCAGTTATAACGACGAACAACTGTTCTTGCATATGAATCAGTGATGCGCTTAGCAGCAATGATCTCGTCGTATAGAGAAATCTTTTCTCTCTGGTTATCTAGAGGAAGAGGGGGAACGTCCTCAGTACCGTAGCGATAGACACCAGTGGTTGCTGTTGCTGCAGTATCACTAACACCACCGTTTGCTGTCTCTTTTAGAGTGCTGCCTAGAGGAGGAGCAGAATTAACGCCGTTGCTGCCAAAAACGTCGGTTAGAAGGAGGGCACTATCATAAACGGCAGAAACTGTGGCACGGAACGCTGTTGATCCATATGTTCCGACATAAACTTCATTGCCAACAGTAAAGTTAGTCGCAGACTTAGAATAAACTTCTAAGTACGCTTTCCAGGGTTGTGGGCGACCCACAAAGAAATACATTCTGGAACGCTCGGCGCTAGTATCCGTAGCACCTTCAGTTAGAGATTCAAGAAATTGTTTAGCATTAAAAATTCTAAACTTATCAGAGATAATAGCAGCCATTGGTTTTTTCCGACGTAGTGTTTGTGCCTGAGTTATTTATATTTATACCGTTATTCAGGAAATTGCAAACGGAATAATTTCATCACCAGAAGTGATGGCATCTGATCCATTTACTAGTGTGCATCCAGTAAATGATGTGGATGTCTTACCAGTGTATTCAATCACAGTTCCACCAGATGTAAATAGATATCCAGAAACTGGGAAGTAATCTGTGTTTTGAACAACTATTTCACCACCAATAGTTCCAGTAGAAGAACTAATAGTAACTGGACTTTGGATAGAAGGATTTGCTAAATTAAAATATGCTCCAGACAAAGTGTAACTAGATTTTTTTCTATCAACAAAATCCCTAAGCGTCAATGCTGGATAATATGATTCAAGCTGTTCTATAGTGACATTGGAAACATTAGCAGTTCCATCATCATAAGAAACGTAACTCCAATTGCCAATAGTTGGACCAGCATTTGTCTTTGCATAAGTACCAATGTATTCAGATGATGCGTTAAACAAACTGTTAGATACGTAAATTACAGACAGATTTCTTCTAACAACTCCATAATCATTATCAAGATCAACAAACCCATTTAATCTTGTTTTCAAAGGATCACTGATGTAAATATTTTCTTCGTAACCATCAACCACACCACTTGGAGGTGGAATTATGAGAAATTCTGTCTGATTCCTAGATATTATGAATTCGGATTGTACTGTCTGCAATTCTCCAAGTACAATAGTTTCAATACGTGAAATTGAATCGGTTACGGAAACAACATCTGCTCCAACTTCATATATTGTAGTTGTCTCCTCGATCGTAGAAACAATAGAGTTGATGTTTAATTCTGGTTGAACCTCTAATTCAATAACTCTAGAAACAGAAGTCTGGAAGTCTGCTGGAGCGATAACTTGAGTTTGTGTCTTACTCTCAGCAGTTAT
>Ga0129333_10000554_pt1 | contig 31015 bp, 37 predicted proteins | sample CPB6_08_DNA_FD_94474 | JGI IMG/M metagenome (GOLD analysis project Ga0129333, IMG submission 94474) | Freshwater to marine salinity gradient microbial communities from Chesapeake Bay, USA - CPBay_Sum_0.6_0.8_DNA | ecosystem: Environmental > Aquatic > Marine > Coastal | place: USA: Chesapeake... | reverse complement strand
TGCCTTTCACGAGAATTATACGCAGGTAGGCATAACGCCTGTCAATAACTGTATCCAGTTTTCTGTTGGACAAGGAACTGGGTGTGCGTGGATGTGTAATTATTGTGCGAATCAACTTGGCACCTTCAACTATTACTTTCCTGACAATGTCTGTACCTACCAGACGGGTGGATGTGTAGGAAATCCTATCGCAGGGAAGACTTATACTTGCTGCTCTGTTTAATCTATAAAACCATTCTGATGAAAGGCAAATTGTAAATGTGTAAATCGTTTTTTATCCAGGCACCATCACCTTCCTCATAAAGTCTTTTGAGCCAAGAGGTTTGAAAAACTTTTTATAATGTTCAATGACATATTCTACTGTTTTATCTTTGGCTTTGGGATACAAAAAAATTTCATAAGCGTCCCACGAAGCATTACTAGAAAGAACAGCAACAATTTCAGGCACTTCATCTAAGGCGTTAAAAAATGTAGTATATGTTTTTGATGTTTTTTTCGGCACAGATAAGAATTTGTGTGTTTTATCTTTGTATATAACAACAACCTTCTTTTGAGCTGCTAAATCATCCCAAAAAGCTTCCAGGGCCGGGTTTTTACCAATGGCGGTAGATGAATCATCTTGTAGCTTCTTGATTCTCTTGGAAACTTTTCTTGTTTTGCCCCCTTTCATCTACTAGAAGAGGTAAATTTACCAGCCTTAAAATTGCGTGCTAAAACAATACAATGAGCATCAAAACTCTTCCAGTCTACACGGAAACTGTGGATCCTCAAGTTTTACAAAGCTTTTCGTGAAGTTGTCTATTTGTGTTTCGTAGATTACTAAGTTCTTCCTTCATATCCTGGAGTGTCTCCAGAATACAAAGCAAGAGTTTCGTATCCATATGTTTGTGAAGCACAACATCTTCATACAGCGTGTCTTGAAGCTGAATCCCCTTTACCTCATCCTCCTTCATTTCAGTCTTGCTTCGGATACTACTCATTGTTATGCTTCAAACTATACCCACAATGGCTTCAATTTTGGGGAACTTCCCTCAGTGTCTTCTCCAGCAGTCCATACCGATGTCTCCGCACCTCCCCATCACTCACTACGTGCGTCAGATCCTTCACAGTGCCATCCGCATACGTAACAATCATAGCTTGACGAGGATTTAGATTGTAGGTAATTCTAGAATTTGTGAGATCCACACGATCCTCTGGAGCCCAATCAAATCGGTATCCAATGTGTGTATGGCACTGAGAGCAAAATGTCCGTGTCCAAACCCATCCAGGATACCAAGTATTTTCTCTGGATGCGTGATCAGCAGGAGCATTTCCTACAACCCACGATTGAACATCATAGGTCCGTGTAACCTTTTCATTTTGACCTGCGAGGTTCTTATAGGTAACAGAAGGTTGTGCTGTGCGTGTAATTACTTGATCACACGTTTTACACGCAAGAACACGAAGAGGAACAAGAGCCGACTGAATACCAAAGGCTTTTTGACATTGGCGAAGAGAGTGAAGAGCACGATTCAAGAAATGAATTTGCGTATTTACCTGATGAGACAATTTGTTCCGAACATCTATACAGACATTTACATCATTTTGTGAAAAGTTGGCTTGAAATTGAGGCTGAAGAGTAGAATAATTTTCTTTAATAAATTTCAAAAGAGTATTGAAATCCTGCCCCTTCAGATTAAATGGTTGAACAAGGGCACTGAGTTTAGAAGGAAGTTCTTGACTAATATTTCGGATCATTCGTTGGCACTCATTGGCCTTCTCTTGGAGAGGAATAGAATTCATAGAAATACTCAGTCATTCCTTGAATACGAATTCAAATTTAATGAGTCTAAACCAGAACGGTATTTCTTTTTAGATGATCACCGTCACCCAATTTGCGTTAAGGCCTATTGTGAATGCACGTGATCCAAGTGATATACGTTTGCTGGAAGATCTTTGGAAAACCAAACCGTGTATTCTCTTTTTCCTTCGTCGTCTCGGCTGTCCGATTTGCCGATCCTACATTCAAATGGTTGAATATTTTCGCGAAGAATATGAAAAGAAAGGTGTCAATCTAGTGTGTCTGAGTTTTGAGGCCTTTGGAGAAGGCAGTGACTTTGACTACAGTTTTACGAAATACAAATTCTGGGATGGCCCTATTTTTACGATTGACAAAACGGTTTACCAAGAACTCTTTGGTCGCAAGGGTCTCTTGGACAATTTCTACGGATTGCTGGACATTGACAAACAGGCCTATGAACGATCCAAGCAAACGCCTGGAAATATGAAAGGAGATGGGTTCCAACTCGGCGGGCAATTTGTTGTATACAAGGACAAAGTTCTTTTGGAGCACCGTCAGAAACTCTTTGGAGATGATGCGAAGTTGGTAGATCTTTTTGATGCAGTTGAAAAGGTTTTGCCAAAAAAAAATGAGACAAAGTAGAAATGGCCTATACGCGGAAGAATCGCAAAGGTGGCGGTATGTTTGATTTGCTTGTAGGAAAACCCAAAGCAGATCCTGCGGCGAATCTGAAAGCCAAACGTGATTACAATCTTGCGCACTCCAAATCTCGTGTCGCGAATGTTCTGGGAACACCTGGTGCCTTCAAATACACGAACAAAGAGCGCATTGAAGACAATTATCAGAAGGCTATTGCGGAACTCAAGAAACTTGAGAATCCCAAAGAAACAGCCTCTGCTCTTCAAACTATGATTGGAAAGGTCAATACGGCTCTCCAGACTCCTGAGGCCAGAAAGACAGGCGCGGTTGTCATTACGCTGCCTGTGGGTATAGCACAGCTCTTCTTGAAGGCTGCGATGTTGTTTGCGGCAGCGCTCGCGTTTGTCTTCATTGATGTTCCTTCGATGGGCTCAATTCCTGTTTCCGCGGCCTTGGTTCCGAATAGAGGATTCAACACAACCAAAGCAGCTTACAATCAGGCCAAGAAACTCACGGGAGCGAATAAAGCTGTGAAAGTGGAAGAATTTGCCTAAGCCTAAACTTTTCCTACTCCAAATTTGTAGGAATGCCAAGCGTAGCGGATCTCATCAAGTTCCGTGATAAGTTTTCACGACTGCCCACTGTAATGCGCAACACACTCATTACTGACACAATTGCGTGGCTGGAGTCAGAAGAGAGAGCAAAATGTAAACCTGAACATCTTTCTCTCCTTGTAGATTTTGAAAATGAGCTGCAAAGCCATCTGAATGTATCCAAAATTCCCGAGGCTTGGTTTCTAAAAGTAGCTCAAACGTATGCTTCTTGTCCCTTTTATGAGCGCGCTCTGAAGCGTCTTTCGTGACTCACGTATTTCGTGATCGTCGTGTCTTTTTGTTGGAGATTTTTAACGCTTTATTTAATGCTTGTCTATTTTTCTTATTTTTAAGAGTTTTTACATTGGATTTCACTGTATTCAATGATCTGTGAGACAGTTCATTTAACGCACGAAGTTGGTAATTGGTGAGGTTCATCTTCATTCTACTAAAAGACGAAGATTGATTAGAGCGATGAGACTTCTCATCTTTAGTGGAGTTCTTTATTTAGCAGGTGTCGCAACAATTTTGATGATGCGCCCTTCGTTGATGTTTACACCGGATGGTATCTGGAAGGAATTCGGAATTGGACGGAATCCCGATACGCACACGTGGATGCCCTTTTGGCTTTTCTGTATTCTCTGGGCAATTCTCTCTTACTTGGTGGTTGTGGTGATGGCGGATGCTGGACTTCTTCCTGGTCTCTGGGTAAGCCACGTTCAGGTAGATGCTCCGGCCGGGCGAATCAAAGAGGCCTCCCCTGTCGCAAAAGGACCCAAACCTGGCTACTATATGTTAAACACAGAGGGGTCAGGGATTGAGGGTGTTCCCAAATATATCTATTTGGGCCCTGCTGCTCCAGGCGAATAGATCTACGGTGGGCACGCTGCGATCATTCCTGAGGAAATGGTTTGACCATAGACTCCACCCCAGAAGAGATAAAATGCATATCCCCACACCTCTCGCGCAAATACAGCATCAGGCAACGCATTAGGAGGCAACTCCGCAAACAATTGTGTGATTGGATTTCGTAAGAACGAAAGCCAATGACACAAGCCCATTGCTCCAAGGATAATCGCAGGTGAAACCGCAGCACCCGCAAAGATACTGCTCACTTGAACAGATCCACAATACATATATTGTAAGAACCAATTGGTAAAACTGCTTGTGAAGAAACTAAATATAGGCAGCACAGCGAAAAGGAAGAGAGCTGGATAGGCCATTACAGTGTCAGGAGCCATCATAAAAAGCAAAGGATAGGCCATCGCCACAATTGCTCCTTGGAAGATTGAAAAGGCAGCCCGGACAGTGACATCCGCAGTTCTTGTCTTTGGTTTGTTCTCCATCTAACGGAGATAGGATCTAAAATAGAAGCATGGCTGAACAACCGCCGAAAACCGGAGCTGTACCCCCTCCGAACCCTGCTGCGCCTCTTCCCAAACCAGCAGCAAAAAAGAAGACGAAGACTGAAGTCATTGTGGATCCTGTAACAGGAACTATACGTCGTGTTGTTGTAGAAGATACTGCTGCTCCTGCGGCAGCACCAAGAACAGCTATCGTGACGCCTGCTGTTGCTGCTGCCGCTGCTGCTGCGGGTGCGGGTGCGGGTGCGGGTGCTGCTCCTGCTGTTGCTGCTGCACCAGCAGAAGAAGAGGAGGAAGAAACCCTAGTGTTTACAACACTAGGAGAATTGTCAGGAGAAGAGAGACGAGCAATTTTGGCACGAGAACAAGCGGCCCAAGAAGCTGAAGAGAAAAAAAGAAAAGCAAGAAAAATCAAAAAGGAAGAGGAAACATTCCAAACAGGCACAGATGTGGAAAAGATGAAATTGTTTTATCGTTTAAAGGGCAAAGAGCCTCTCAAATACGTATATTCTGCGGAAGGCAATTTAGTCACTCAGCGCGAAGGAAAAACAATTACTATTCCTCTTCGCGCATTTTCTGAATTAAGACCTGAAGAGCTTGAGGAAATTGAAACCAAACAGAAAGATGAAATTCTGGATATTGAAGCAAGATATGTTACAAAAATAAAAGAACTTCGGGATGCGTATGCGGATTATATTCTAGATCGTGAAGATACACTTCTTGCGGATGCTGTTGTAAGATTAAATCAAGAAGTTCGTGAATTAAGTGTTCTTCGGAATACAAAAATGTATCCTGAACGCTGGATTCACTTGGATGAAAATCCTGAAATTCGCTCTATTCTTTTAAACAAACCCAATGAGCACCGCAAGATGGGCTACGATGTATTTTTATTCAAACGTCTGGGTCTTTCACGAAACGATGCTGTGGGTCATTATCGCGAACATGGAGAGGCTGCTGCGGCTGGACAAGCAGGTGGTGGCACAGTTGTTCTTTTCATTACATCTGTGGATGATCCTGAAACAGGTATGTTCCACCCCACATTGGAACGGGAATTTGTGTTCAATGACACAAAATATGCGTCGTTGTATCAGGCCTTTGAGACGGAGAAATTCAAGGAACTGGACGATGAGGAAATGGTAGAGAAACTTTTAGGAACACGTTCCGCAAAGACCATTAAACAACTTGTGGGTAACGATGGAAGAAAACCTGGAAACCAGGCGAAACTCTGGGAAGAAATCGTGGAAGCCTTCTATACACAATTCAAGGATGCTGCTGAAGATTTGAAGAATACTGGCTCTGCTCGCTTCCATATGATGGATAAACTGTTCGGATCTCCAGAATACGCAAATGCGTTGGCAACAGTTCGCACCAAACTCAAAGAAAAAGATGGAGAAGCACCTTCTGGAGGAGATCAGTATTCTCAGTCTGTTATTTCCAGGGATGAACAGGCAAAGGCCAAGGTGGGTGCCATTATTCATAATTTCAGACGCAATGGCTAAACGGTTTCGGAGCTTGCCGAGTGGGTTGAATTAATTCGTGAATTTTAATTTCACCTTTCAAAATTCGTTCCGCACAGCGTTCGCAAGGAACAAATCCATTGTGTGTTGCGGCCTGACGTTCTTGGCTTATGGTTTTAAACTCTTTCTTTTCTACAAGCATTCTATGAAAGGCCCTGATGCAACATTTTGGATATCCAAAATATTCACCCCAACAATGTAATCTTGATCTCATAAGTATAGTTACTTATAGCATCAACATTTACTAATTTCAATTTTCCAAAGGCATACCTTCCTGAAGAGGATAAGGCTTCAAGGTGGCCTCATTCGCATCACAAGAAACCTCTTTGGATTTGTATTTGTAGCAGACACCATTCGGGTCCCTGTAAGTGAGTTGTTCAACGTTGTTAGGGTGAGGATATTTGACTATTATACGCGACTTGGGTTTCCAGAAAAGAATTCCTACCACACCAATGCCGAATCCAACTAAAAAAGGAAGAATTTCAAAATGATTCAACATAGCAACCTTCTTTCTACATAGAGAACAGGAATGATTTGGGATTTCTTAAAATCCAAAAAATTTAATTTGTTTTTTAGCTTTTTACTGGGTCTTGGTCTTGCGGCTATCTTACGTCCTGTATGCAAAGGAGATCAGTGTATGACAATGAAGGCCCCTCCTGTCCACGAAGTCGAGAAGACAACATATCAACTGGGAAGCAAATGTTTCCAATTTACGTTGGAAAATGCTGATTGCCCTTCTTCTGGAAAAGTCATTGAAGCTTTCACACTATCCCGGGCTTAGATCTGCGTGTGCGGCGGAACGTTGAAAAACCTTGAACCTCTCAGAGAAACAAATGGCTTCTAGCGGGACGTTGTTGAGTGATTTGAACGATGGTGGGGGTGGGGGCGGTGGAGATAATGACTTGGTAAAGAAGATCTTTGCGGATATGAACATGGGAAGCCAAGCGAATCCACTTATGCCCTCTGGTGCTGGAGGATCGGGGAGTATGATAATGGCTCCCAATCCGAATACCACTCAACAGATGACAATGGACAATGTCCCTGCGACATCGCATATAATTGGTAGAGACCACCCTACGCCTGGTGATTTTGCGGCGGCTATGCACGGTGTTCCCCGGACAGAGGTAGCGGGTATGGTCCCTCCTCCGATGCCCGCAAACGGTATGGCGCCTCAGGGTCAATTCGCGCCTTATATGCAGCCTCAGATGCCTATGATGATGCCGCAGATTCCTCAGAAGAATATTTATGCTCGTGTTGCGGATGAGCTCAAGACCCCCATTTTGGTCTCCATTTTGGTCTTTGTATTCAGCCTCCCGTTCCTCAATATTCTCCTCAGCCACTACGCACCTATGCTATTAAAACCTACGGGTGACTTGACTAGCATTGGTTTGTTACTCAAGGCTCTTGCTGCGGGTGGTGTATTCTGGATTCTCCAGAGAGTTATTGCACCTCTTATTTCTCTTTAAAAAACAGGTTAGTAAAAGAGATGAAATCAACACCTTTGACACAAGGCGCAAGCACGTTGATTTTAACTGTCTATCTGTTACACACCTTGATGACGTCTCCGTTCGTCACGGTGCTTATAGCGTTGGCCGCTGGTATGATTGCGTATGGATTTTTGGATTCGTATGAATTGGCGGTCGCATTTACGGTTGTGGTAGGTGTTGGGTATGGCCTCCTCAGACAGACTCGCTTCAGCTACGAGACAAAGTTTGTCAAGGAAGGCTTTTCTACCACGGATACTGCGAAGCAGATTGTGACTCGTGTTGAAGAGATCAAGAAGGAGCCCCGAGGTGTTCTTGCGAGCTCCTTTGCGGAAGGCTTTGCGGATGCGACGACGGATGCGTCGGGCAATGATGTAACATCTCATACCAGTTCTGGCACAACAAGTGGTGAGACCAAAGCGGCCCCTGTGAATACCAATGGAAATGCGGGAAGTGGCGTGACTCCTCCTACACCTCCTGAAGCTGCGACGAAGGTAAAGGAGACTGCTGCGACAGGCGGTAAAGCTTCTGCTGCTCAGGGCTTCACTGGATCTTCTAACAAATCTATGGAATTCAAGCTGGGTGTGATCCCCGACGACAGTGCGGGTGGATTCCACATTGATCAGGGAACCACGGTTATGAATGCGTTGAATTCCTTGAATCCTGAACAAATCAAGGCGATGACGGATGATACTCGCAAACTCATTGAGACCCAGAAGAATTTAATGTCAATGTTGGGCACAATGAAGCCGATGCTCCAGGATGGTAAGCAAATGATGGCCAACTTCCAGGAAATGTTTGGAAATGGAACTGATCAGTTCAAATTAGGCAAATAAGCGGCTACAATAGGAAATGCCACGGCGCATTGCGATTGAAACGTGCCCTCCTGGCACTTGGTGTCTAAGTCCTCTAAATGGTTTTCTTGGACTGCTTTGTTTGCTCTTGTTTGTAGGCTTCGTCGCGTATGTTCTTCAAACAAAACCCATTGTGAATGCGTATCCGAAGGAATCCAAGAAGGATGATACGGTGATTGTAATGCCTCAATCAGAGGGAGGAGACCATCGGTATACCCGATCTCCTGAACCTCAGCGGTTTTGGAACAACGGCCCTGAAATCCCGCCTCGTGGAGCATTAATTCCTGCGGATGGAGGTCGTCTCATTAACATCCCTACCCAAGGATTTCCTGAGAGTTACCAGCCTATGGGTTTACTAAAGCAATCGGATGGCAAGTTACTGCCTCTGTATGGTAGACGTGTTGCTTCCCGATCGGATCGCTTCAACTACTACACACGAACGGATACATACAATCCTGTTCCTCTTCCGATCCAATACAAAAGAAAAGACTGTCAGGATCCTGTTGGATGCCAAGAGCTCTTTGATGGTGATACAGTGCGCATAATTCCTACAGGCGAGGATGTTACTGCTACATTGTATCGGTTTGATGGACCTTTGTATGTTCCTGGCATACTTTAGAGATGTGTTCCCCTTTTGGAATACGTGATTTTCCCATTTCAAACTCGGTGCCCGTGACACCAAGTTTAAATGCACAAATTTATGAAGAATTCCCTCTTGATATACAATGGGGTCCTCAGGCAACGGAACCTAATTTTATTTATGATGGTCAATATGCGAACCTGGGTTTTCTTCAATATATGTCATCGGCTTCTACGACAAGCCTCCGGTTAAATGGCAACTCCTATACACTCATAAGTGTTCAACTTTGTGAACCGCAACATAGAAGTCTCTTACCACAGAGCAAACAAAGAGACTGTTCGGGTGAAATCGTGATGGGATTTAAGACACAAAGCACAATTGCTGAACGCTACATTTTCCTCTGTGTTCCTATTCTTACAAGAGCAACGACCACCCTTTCCGTTTATTTGGAAGCCCTTCGCAAAGGTGCTCTGGATGGAAAGCCTACAAGTCTCTTCACTGTTCTGCCTCCCAATGATCAGCATTTCATTTCGTATTCTACCTGCCTCCAACGAAGTGAATCCAGTGGAACATCCTCAAGCACAGCCAAGGTGTTTGTCTTTACAGAAGGTCTAGCCTATCCTGCTGCGAACTTTGCTGAAATTGCTCGCAAAATCGTGAGGCCAACTCCTTCCGGTCCCCGAAGCTTGCCTGCTATCCAGTTACCTGATCAACTTCAGGATAGATCACAAGCCGTTCTTTTTACAATCAGCACAGAGACCGATTATAAATCACTCTTACGGTATAGCCAATATTATCCCAAAGGGCAACCCGATTCATCCCAATTTCGAACAGATCGTTTAGAATCTTACAAATGCGTGCCCTTAGAGCCTAGCCAAAATGTGAAAGATGGGCGAATTGTCGTGGATACGGAATCAGGTGAGCTTTTGTCGCAGGTTCTCAAGGACAATCAATCTATGGAGGGAACTGCGAAGAAAAATGCGAAGATTACTCCGGCTATGATTGAGAAAATAATTGCCTTCTCTGTCGCAGTAATCTTTATAGCATTTATCTTTTTAGTCCTAGCGTATATTGTTTCCAATATGACAACAACCAATGCGGATTCCTTCTTTGGAATTGTGAAACAAAATATGGGAACCATTGCGCCTGTTGTCTTCTTTTCAACACTCGTGGGCGTTGTATGTTTTGTTCTGGGAGTGTTTTTGACCAGTATGCTATAATACCAAATAGTAGAGAAGGTCTCAATGCAGACAGCAGGAATTTTAATTGGAATACTATTGATCAGTATTGTTTATTACTTGATGAGAAAACCATCAAAACAGGAAGGATTTCAAAATCCTCAATACACAACCAAATCTCTTGAAATCAATATGTGTCCAACCTTTTCGACAGAAATCCAGACCGCAAAAGGAAACACCGACTGTTGTCAAGGAGATATGGTGGATGGAAAATGCAATGGAAAAACATTCTGTACCAAATCGCCTGCGTATCCTGGTGTTTCCAACTGCGTAGATGCGTGGCGTAAGCATTTTGACAAAAAAGGTATGGAATTATGTCCTGCCACTATGCGCAATTATTATGAGGATGTATCCAATCCACGTGGTGTAAAAGGTTGCTCTGCGGGACCGATTTCTAAGGATGGAAAACAACCTACAAATCGTTCCATGAGACAATGTAGAATTTATGCTTCAGAAGCGGACAACAGAAACAAACGAGACAGTTGCTTCCTGGAGAAAGAAAGAATCAAAGTTCAGTGCCCTGTTGTAAATCGCAATTCACCCCCAGCAGAGGCTTATTTTGAAAAAGACAAGTTTGAACTGTTTATGTGTAAATATCCCTTTGAACTTGGAATGCCTGATTTTTGTGTGGAGAGGAAAACGGCTACCACTTATTTTAACCAAAAAATGCCAAATTGGAGAACAAATAAAGATCGTGTGAAAGAAGTGGAAGAGATATTTTGCGATAATTATATACGTCGTCGCGAACAAGCCCGTGTTCAAGCGAATCGTCTTCAGCAAGAGCAAAGAAGAAGAGAACAAGCGGAGGCTGCGCGGAAAAAGGCAGAAGAGGACGCAAGAAAGAGAGCACAGCAGGCCAGCCGTTTGCAACAACAACTTGATGAAGCAAACCGCAGATTACAGAACTGTAGACGTTAATATCTTAGTCTAGATTCGTCTTGGCCAAATGTTGGCTGACAAAGAAACGAGTCGCATCTGTGGTCCCCTCATTTGTATTAATCGTCGGGATCGCACTCTTCTCGTTAATGGAAGACGCTACAGGCTCAAATGCGTCAGTTTGATCCTCTTCAGGATAAAAGGATGTTTCATCTTGATTGGAAGTTTCCCACTCAGGATGAACCTCAGCGTCACTCATAGGAGGGGCTGATTCCAACTGCTTTTCCAGAGTGACTGTATTCTCAGGAATAAGCTTTTTAGAGACTTTGCGACGGTTACGCTCAACAAATGTCAAGGCAACAGCACCCAATGTAAGAACGCCCGGTACAGGCCCCAACGGCAACGCAAGCAACGCAACTAACAAAAGGAGGAACACTCCTACAACACCATCCACTAAGGGAAACAATTGATCGGGCAAAAAGGGTAAACTTAGAGACCAAGCAATCGCTAAGCCATTCACAATTATATCCGGAGTAGTCTTGACCATTCTAACAAAGGGGTTCAAAATTTGATTTCCTATCCTGAGCAACCTACAGATAGAAACAAATGGCGAGTCTCAATGATTTGAACCGTGTTCTTACAGCACACGGGTATGCTATAAAAAAGAGTTCTTTAACACCGAGAACATCACAAAATTTAAGAAAAGATCTTACAGTGTCTCCTGTAGTGAATCCCAAATTCCAGAGAGGTGGAGCACAGCCTTTTACTGTCTATACTGAATCACCCACTCGTATCTATGTTCCTCGGTGTTGGGGAAAGGATACATTTGGACCTCCAGAAGCAGTTGCTATATCGGAAGGAACAGCTCTTCGTGAATCGTTGGTATTTACAGGCAAACCTTATGACTACCAAAAAGCCATTGTGGATCAGTTTCTTGAATCAGGTGGAAATGGTCTTATCTGTGTTCCGTGTGGTCGTGGAAAAACATTTATGGCCATTTGGACAGCAATAAGAATTGGTAAAAAATTCTTAATTGTGGTGGACAAGGAATTCTTGATGAATCAATGGAAAGGAGAATTGGAAGCGCTGGTTCCAGGAATTCAAGTAGGAATTCTTCAAGAAGACAAATGTCAAATTGGCGAGGAAACAATTGTTGGGAAACCACTCACTCTTCCAGAATTAAAAGGAAAATGTAAGGAATTTGGGTTGAAAGTGGGAGGAACTCGTGATGACCTTGTGAATCGTTTGAAAGAAAAGGATCCGAGTTTTCAGGACAGGGAGATCAAAACGGTTCACTATGACTGCACAATTGCGATGATCCAGACGTTGGTTCAGAGAGAGTTTCCTCAAGGAACCTTCAAGGAATTTGGATTTACAATCTTTGATGAATGCCATCATTTAGGAGCTGCTCACTTCAGTCGTGCTCTTCTCAAAGTTCAAACAAAGTATATGCTTGGGCTTTCTGCTACACCTACTCGCGAGGATGGATTAACCAAAGTCTTTGAATGGTTCTTAGGAAAACCTGTGTATTGGGAGAAAACACGAGAACCTGATCCTCACGTAGTAGTTCGTATGGAACTCTTTTCCAGTGAAAATCCTGAATACAATACCATTCCCACAGACTATAGAGGAGAACCTATTCTTGCTCGTTTGCTCACCAAAATTGTTGAATGCAAAGAACGAAATGAGCATATCGCAAAACTTATCCAGGAAATTGGCAAAGACGACAAACGACGAATTCTAGTGTTATCGGAACGGATAGGGCATTTGGAAACTCTGGAAACTTTGCTGAAACCTTCAGGACTGACAATGAGTTATTATGTAGGTGGAATGAAAGAAGAAGAACGTGAATCAGGAGCAAAGGAAGCACGTGTTCTCTTAGCCTCGTATGCGATGGCTTCTGAAGCAATGAATATCAAACATTTGAATTGTGTTGTGCTAGCGAGTCCTCGGAAAAAGGTAGAACAGAGCACAGGACGTATTCTGCGTGTTCAAAAGCATCAACGAGAAGTCAATCCTTTGATCGTGGACATAGTGGACAGTCACGGAGTCTACATAAGCCAATGGCGAAAGAGAGCAGCCTATTACAAGCGCTGTGCGTATCAGATTCAAAGTGGAGACCAAGAAGAATCTGAGACATCTGAAGAAAATGATTCCGAATGTTTAATTCTAGACGATTAATGTTTGCGCTTGTGGGTCTTCTTTTTTGCGTGTCTGCGCTTATGCTTTCCACCCACAGCGGATGTCACAGGAGCCGCGGGTGTAGGCGCGGGCGCAGGCGCAGGCACATTGGAACCTTCCAGGGGCGTCTCCTCAACTACAACACCTTCAACAGCCGCAACAGCATTGTTCGCACCTGTGGTGCCAGTTATGGTGTTACGAATCGCCTGGAAAGACAAAAATTTAGGAGCCTTCGCCTTCAAGTTATTCAAGATGCCTCCACCTCTGAACTTGCGGGTGCCTTTGCCGCCCTTTTGGAGAGCACCTGTCAAGGGAGGGTGGCCACCTGTGGTCAAGCAAGCCTGGTTCATCTCGCGAGCAGCGAAAGGAACTTGGATCTGGACAGGAGCTCCTACAGAGTCTTTCCAAGTGCTGGCCGTGTTCGCATACCCAGCCGTCGGCGCATAGTAATACATTGAGTCAACATTGCCAACACCATAGGTCGCGGGAGCCATTTGGGCGCCTCCCTTCATCCAATAATTGGGGCTCGCCGCACCAGGAGGAGCAGAGCTGCCCGTGTGGGTAGGATTCAACGGATTGGGAGACGTGCCCTCGCAAGCGATGCGCTGGACAGGCGCATACGAACCAGCATAGTAGAGCTGTCCACTGGGATTCGGGTCCCCTTCAGGGAAGAATCCATAGCGGCCTCCGCGCTGCTTGCGTTGTTTGCGCGTCTTCCCTCTGCGGCTGCGACGTGTGCGCTTTCCGCCTGACATTCCAGGGAGTCCCTTCAGTGACGCAGCATAATTGCTTACAGGGATCGTGTAGCCAGGCTCAGCAGCTCGGCAATCTCCAATGCCAGTAAAGACTTGGGGATTGCTGACAGTGCCCGGAGTTCCGGGAATGCTAGAAGGTCCTGTAAAACCCCAGCCACCGCCTCTGTGTCCTCTACGTCTATGAGTTCTCTTTGAGCGAGAATGCTTGCGAACCATTTCTAGTTAGATAGGGGAAAAAACGCATTAAAGAAGGCCAGTAATTTTGTATCGTTGAAATTCTTCATACCACTGAACACTTACTCTAACCGACTCGCATTTCTTCTCCGCAAATTGGTTTCGTAGGAGAAGACTGACACCTGTTGTTTGAACAGCCGCGCGACCCAGATCCAAATTTGTTGGCGATACAAGAGAATAAGTATCTGGCATTCCGATAATTTTACGAGCAATGGCCTCCGTAAAGACTTTGGTAGGCGTCGGTTCCTGTTGTTTTGGAATAGCAGCAGGGATGACAGCCTCCACAAGAGTCTTTTCAGGTCCCTTGGCGTTGAAAGGAGCATCCGCAAGTTTCACCTGTTGCTGAGTAAATGCGAGGGGGAGATGCCAGCGCCTCCGCCCTCCGTGTTCAGGCACAAAATCAACACTATAATAATCTTTGGACTCCACAATTTGTTTCAGATCAGAAAGGGGTGATAGCTTTGCGAGTTCAACTGTAAATCCACTGAGTTGTTTGTCTTGAACAAACATCGTTTTCAAAAACTCTTGGAGCACAGCATATCGCTTGGAATAAGAATCTGAATGAGTAACTTTTCCATTGAAGACCCAAACATCTTCTAGACGAAAGGTTGCGAAAACAGTGTCCAAGGTTCCAATAAAAACCGCTTGGCTCTGATACAAAGAACTATGAACACGCATTCGCAGTGCGTATCCATATTGAAAACGGCTACTCAAAAACACAACAGGGTGACCACGCATAATTAAAAGAAATCCAGGTTCATATTTTTGCTCATTGCCCAAAATGTAGTATGTATGTTTTCCAACAGATTCCTGAAGCTTTTCCTCACGAAGAAGCTGACGGACGCGGGTATCCAATTGAAAGTTCTCCAGGAACTGCTTGGCAGTTGCCAGGAGAGCTGGTTCTATCTGCGTCGGTTTGAATGCGAAACCATGTTTGCTTGAAGACTTAATGGAGCCGTTCGTATCCATTCCTAAAGTATACTAATGAAGGATCCTTAGGTTTCTACGACACAACCTTCTTGTCCTCCTTCTTGACGGGCATCGCATCCTCAAAGCCCTCAAAGAAGACATTGACAACAGGGATCTGGCGGCGCATAGAGAGGAGGAGGTAGAAGACAACCGCGTGGACAAGGACAGCGAGCAGAGAGGTCTTGCCACTGAAGAAGACACGAGGGCCAACAGGAGGGAGGGTCAAGAGAACACCAGGGGAGAGCAATATGAAGAGAACAGTCGCAAGGAAGAGCATTTTGTTTCTATTAAAAGCTGGAATAATTTGGATTATCAAAGACGTCATTGGCAAAAATTCCACCTGGTATAAATTCGCCGCCATTTTGAGCAAAGTCGGGGTGGAAGGTTTGAAGCGCAGCATTTACGCCCGAATTCAAAGTGGACGCAACACCCGCCTCCACAGCGATAGAGGTCTGTTTGGGTTCGGGAGCAGGGCCAAATAAGCGCTCAGGATACCGCATATTGTCTTTCATATTGCTGCTTCCGTAACTGTCTTCCAGAGGATCGGAATCCGTTGGACCCGGGAGACGCTCCGTCGTATCGTGGGTGGGCGGAGGCATTTGACTGGGTGAATTGGGGCCACCAGGGCTAATCACTCGGTTCGGTTCAGGGATCGGCTGCGTCACAATAGGAGCAGGAGCAATAAATGTTTCCTCAATCACAAGTTTTCCAGCATTCATATTCAAATACAATTGATACGCGAGAAATAAGACTCCTGCGAGGAGAACTGCGACAAGGATCTGCGATTTCATCTGAGACATCTATGGAAAAATGATAAGCCAAAAAAACTTTTTTATGAGTTCTTGTAGAATGGAACTTCAGGAACTTGTAACTTTAGCCAAGGAATGCAAGGGTGCGGGCAATTGGAATTCAGCATCATTAATTCGTGTAGGTGGTGTGTTAGCGGGAAAGATCAATTCTATTGAGAATCTCTCAGGGGGTGAGAAACTCAAGCTTGTTCAGCGAGTTCTCCTTCAAGTTCTGGCGGAGGCCGAGAATAAAGAGATTGCTGAGCCAGGCTTGTCCAAGGAGGAAATTCAGAAGATTCACGATCGGTATGATGTTCTTGAGCAGACGATTGCGGATGTTCTTCCTGCGTCCCTTGATCTTGCGATAAAGGCTGCGCGCGGTGGTTTGGATTTGAAGAAGATAAAGCCTTCGACTTGGGTGAAACTTTGTTCTTGTGTTGGTGTTGCGGTTGTCCACCAGCTTGCGTCTTTGAATCTGATCTCGGAGACCCACGCGACTCAGGCCCGGCGCCTCTTGGCCCAAGCGGAAGAGAAGGCTTCTGCGGTCGCTGCTGCGAAGGAGGCTTCTGAGGGAGGTGAGGAGAAGAAAGAGGAGGTGAAAGAGTCAACAGAAGAGAAGCCTGCGGAAGAGAAAAAAGAAACTGAGACCGCTCCAGCTGCTCCCGTCTCAGAGGGTACTGCGTAATTGAAAAATAGTGAAGGGGTGCTGATGTCTCTGGAATGATCTCACCCATTTCCATTACTGTTCCATCCTCTTGAAGAACTCTGGATTCAATTTGAAAAACAAACCAACTTGTTTTTCCAATTGAAGGTTTGACTAAAAAACCCTGAATATCCCCTGCGTCATAGAAAATCAGAGTATCAGGAAATTCTTTGTTTTTTTGAGTATTTGGAATCCACGAACGGATAAATAGCGATCCTGGATTCATACCTAGTTTGTAAAGTTGAGTGGATTTTAAGCCTAGGCACTTGGGTATACAGAGATATGCCTAATCAATCACCTATTCTTGTTCTGAATGCAAAAGGGGAAGTAAAGGTTGGAAAAGTAAGCCAAACAGGCGCAGCCCTCGAACTTTCCGATATTCAGAAATACTGGAAGAAGAAGACAGAACCAGATTACATTGGATCTTATTCCTACAAATCTAAGTTTCTTCATCTCTTTGGATATCAAAATGGCAAGGCAGGCACAGAAAACAAACACGAACTACCGCCACCTCACGATGGTATGTTGCTCTTCGGTGATATTGTAATTGTAGTCACAACTTCTGAGAATTCTTATGGAAGTCCAGTTGCCTTCAAAGTGGAAGAATATGAAGCTTTCTATACTCACGCATTTGGTGGATTTGAAGATCTGGATGAGGGTGAAGAAGAGGAGGAAGAGGAGATGGAGGAAGTAGAAGAGAAGGGTGAAAAGGAGGAAGAGGAAGGTGAGGAGGTTGAAGAGGAAGAAGAAGAAGAAGAAGGTGAAGAAGCAGTTGAGGAGGAAGCAGAAGAAGTGGAAGAAGAAGGTGCTGCGGAGGAGGGGATTGATCTTGGCGATCAACCTGCTCGCTCAACCCGAACGCGGTCTCGTCGTAAAAAGGGATCTGACAACCACAAAACACTTACATCCAGCACAAAAATTACATCCAACTTCCTTGAAGGGTATAAGCGATCCTCTGAACAGCTTGTGACTGACAATGGATCATCTTCCCTTTCAGGCCCTCAACGAATTGAAATGCTTGAGAAAATCACACACTTCTTCAAAGATCTCCTGAACTCAAAGGACTGTGAGCTTCTTGAACGCGCGATCTATAATGCGTGTATCCACGAGTCAAAGAAGCGTCATATTATCTGTGACTGGTCATTCCCTATGTTTGAGCGTTTGTATGAGCGCAAGGCTCGACACATTTGTGGCAATCTTCATCCTCAATCTTATATTGAAAACAAAGGTCTATTGGAGCGGTATAAGCGAGGTGAATATACCTTTGATGATCTAATGACGTGGACGCAAACGGAGATCTTTCCTGAACGAAACAAGGAACTTGCTGAGAAGCAATTCCAGAGAGAGCAACGACTTCTGGAAGGTAACAAAGCCAATGCGACAGATAAATTCTTCTGTGGTCGTTGCCATAAGCGCGAGTGTACGTATTATGAACTTCAGACTCGCTCAGCAGATGAACCTATGACAATCTTCATTCAGTGCGTAAATTGTGGAAAGCGTTGGACGCAGTAATAGAGTAGAATGGCCTCTACTACAACAATTGGAAGCAAGGAAGATCCTTATCCTATGATTGAGAACGTTTGGAACTTTTTTTCGGAGAAAGGAACCAAACTTGTCTTTGTAAGCGTTGGCACGGGAAATTCTTGTCTTCCGGATTTGGATTTTGCTGAGATGAATGGGTGTCCAATCTTGAAATTGGATACTCCCGAAACAAGTGCGAAGTGGAATGAGGTGAAGGATCTTTTAAAGGTGCGCAAGCTTCAAGAAACTACCTCTGAATTTGCGAAGCCAGCTATGCGCAAATGGGTTCTTCCCAAGAATCTTCACCTCCAAGATTGTATTCCTTGTTCTTACAATGGCACCCTTGTTAACGACGGTGTTACTCTTACCACCCGATCTTGGAATGATTTGCTGAAGGATCATTGTAAAACGATTGGATTGGAAGAGCCGCGCCTTGATGTTCTAAAGGTTGACAAGTGTGCCCTGGAAGTGCTTGTTCTTACTTCTGTGATTCAGTCAGGCTTCCGCCCTTCTCTTCTCCTCGTTAATTGGATGACCTCTCCTGATTCCGATGTGGAAACACTGAATACTGCTGCTCACCTTCAAATGCTTGGATACGCCTTGGTTGGAAAAGAGGGAAGCAAGTATCTGTATTTTTACACCGATGTAAATTATTATGAGACGTGTTCTTGGGAAACAGTCGCAAAGAAGTTTGAAAATCCTCTCCTGGTCAATCTCATCCAGTCTATCTATCCTGGAAGTGAGGGAGTCAAAATCCATTTCCCTGTAGAAAAGAAAGATTCAGAGTAGAAAGGTTCACTCAATGGAACCGGTCGCAAATTATATAAAACGCATACATTCACCTCTTTATGATCGTCGTCTAATGATTTTGATCTTAAAGAAAGCCAATGGTAGACGTTCTTTTTCCGAAAATTGTCGCAGTCCAAAAATAAAGGAAGAATCTAGATACAGGAACAATGGTCCTGTCACGGAGGAGGCGCAAACAAGCAAACCGGACAAAGACACGGAAAGCCCTACAATACAAGAGTTCCGGCTACAAGAGATATCCACTCACACTTAATCGTGATGTAGAACCTGGTGATGATTTTTATTCCTATGTAAATCAGTCTTGGTTACAAAAAACAAAAATCCCTCCCACAAAATCAGCGTTTGGTGTGAGTGAAGAAATAGAAAAACGAATCGATTTACGAACACAGATTTTGATGGAAAAATGTATTCGTATGAAAGACCCACATTCTTATTCAGATTCTGTTCAACATATGCTTGGGCTCTTAGCAACATCTGTGAAAAATGCGGATCATTCCAATACAAATGAAACAGTTGTAAGAAATGTTCTTTCTAGTATTCAAACACTGAACAGCAAGGAAGAAGTTGCGGTTATAATGGGAGAATTCACACGCTACAAAATTCGCGGTCTTTTTTCCTTGTATGGACAATATGAAAACAAAAACCATACAAATTATACGTATACTCTTGGCCTGGGTAGTCTAGGTCTGCCAAATCCCACTTATTACTATAAAAAATCACTCCGTCGCGGTATGTATTTTCAGGCCTACAAACATTTTTTGAAACAACTTGAAAAGAAGTTTGAGATACCAGGACTTTCGTGTGTTTTGCGTTTGGAGCGTATTCTTGCGGGAGTCTTACTGAATACAGGATCGGATACAATTGAATATGAAAAGAGGGGTAGTGAATTAGAAAAAGAATTTCAATACATTCCTTTTGATATCTTGTTTGCTACTATTGGAATTCAAAATTGGCGCAATAGAATTTTTGTTGTTGAATCTATGCGATGGCTTCATACTCTGAATAAATTGTATCACCATTTAGGATTGGATCATTGGAAGTATATCTTAATGCTAGAATTTCTGTTGTTCGCATTGCCTTGGCTACCTCCCAAGTTTTCCAATTTATCCTTCCAGATGTATCGCAAACAATTAAAAGGCCAACAAAAACCTCTGACCAGGGACCAGCAAGCAATTTATGTTCTTCAACAATATGCTTCTCCTTTCTTTTCGCGTTTGTATACGGAAACCTCAGTAAATCCTTCTGTAAAAGAAGACGTAACAATTATTTTGAAAGATTTGTTGGATTTTGCGGAAAAGCGGTTAGATACAGTGGATTGGCTAGAACCTGAAACAAGAGATAGAGCCCAAGAAAAGGTTCGGAAAATGAGATATTGTGTGGGATATCCAGATGAATTTGAACATCATACCATACCAAAGTTAGAACCTACAACGCTTCTTTCGAACCTACTTTTGCTGGGAGAATGGCAGACGAACTATGAGATAAAAAAACTTGGACAACCGATTACTCAGCGAAAAGAATGGGATGATCCTGTTTTTATTGTCAATGCGTATTATTATGGACAAGCGAATGAAATTGTAATTCCTGCGGGTATTTTACAACAACCATTTTATGATGAAAAAGCATCTCTTGCTTGGAATTATGGTGGAATAGGTTGTATTGTATGCCACGAAATAACCCACGCATTTGATAAAGAGGGAAAAGAATATGATCCTCAAGGATTTCAGAAACGCTGGTGGTCTTCTTCAGACAATCGGCATTATAACAAAATGGCCAAGCAGGTAGAAGAGTTGTATGGGAAACAAAAAGTATTTGGATATCCTGTCTCTGGTGTGAAAACGTTGAGTGAAAATATAGCAGATATTGGTGGAATGGGAATTGCTCTCAATGCGTTCAAACACAAGCTGGATGATATGAAACTTACAGAAGAAGATAGGAAAAAAGCCTATCGTGATTTCTTTTTATCGTATGCGGTTTCTTGGAGAGTGAAGGAGAAAAAGAGAAAGAGAATTCAAGCGCTTATCTTAGACAAACACGCACCTCCTTCTTTGCGTGTAAATCTTGTAGTATCACAGTTTCAAGAATGGTATGATGCATTTGACGTAACTCCAAAAAATAAATTCTACATTCCTCCCGAACAAAGAATCCATATAGTATAGATATGACCTCTCCTAAGTTTGTTTGGATTATCCGCAGTTGGTGCAGTGTAGATAGTTATTGGGAACACGTGCGTGAACACAAGGAATTTGATATTGCGTATGCGAAGCCTGAATTGCTTCTGGAGGAAATAGACAGAATTATCCTCAAGGAGCAAGCTGATTGGGAAGACTTATGCCTGGGTTCTGGAACAGACAAAGACATTCGTGGATTTAATGTAGACAAACCCAGTTTAGAACACTTAAAAAGCAGAGCATTTATAAAGTTCTTAACAGTATCCAGCACTGAGAAAGCAACAGAAGAATTTATGCAGAGCTGGTATGTAGAAAGGCTGAAGGTGATTGATATAAATTAAAGGATCATCAGATCACTGAGGCGCCAATACTCAAAGGTTCCATCAGGCATCGGCCGCTTAATAATATACGGAAGGCGTCTCTGTTCCAATTCCATTTTCGCAATGTCCAGGACATTACGAATGTGCGCAGGAACAGAAACATAAGGAAGAGCTCCCTGCGCAAGCTGATTTGTTCGGAATCCAAGAATGCGGGTTTTTTCATATTGCGTCAGAAAAGGCTGGCTTTTGTGATTGGAATCAGTGCCAGATGAGCCCGGAGGAATTGATTTTAGAGGGAGCTTCTGAATGACTGTTTCTTGATAGTCTAGTGTTGACTCTGGGTGATGCTTGTAAAGAGTGGAAAGAGGATCGTGAGATTTGGTGGCTTCACGTTCTTCTGCTTCTAGAAGATCTAGCTCTTGGAAAAGATCTCCTTCCACACCAAAACCTTCATCTTTAGGGGGGTCAGCTGGATTCATACTGTTCTGCTTAGAGGAAAGGAATTTGCGCATTCATTTTTCCCCAGTTGCTCCCACCTAAAATTGATTTCGCAAATACCTCCATAGGCTGTACAAAAATGACTGATTTCAAACTCGCTGAGACAAGTGAAATTCGCTCTTACGAGAGCTTTGATGAGATGGAACTTCCTGATAACCTTCTTCGTGGTATTTATAGTTATGGCTTTGAGCGTCCCTCTGCGATTCAGCAGCGAGGAATCAAGCCGATCGCTACTGGCCGAGATATTCTTGGCCAGGCGCAGTCAGGAACGGGCAAGACAGCAACGTTCTGTATTGGATCAATGACTCGTATTGATCCAACACTGAAGGCACCCCAGGTGCTTGTTCTGACTCCTACTCGTGAACTTGCGCAACAGATTGAGAGTGTTGCGCGAGGTCTGAGTCAAAATATGGGTTTGAGTGTGTATTGTGCGGTAGGTGGCACGGAGCTCCATCACGACCTTCGTGCTCTAGACAAGGGCGCACAGTTCATCATTGGAACTCCTGGTCGTATTTATGATCTGATGACTCGCAAGTCTCATTCGGGTGGAGGCCCTGCTCTCCCCCGTAACAATATTCGTGTGCTTGTAATGGATGAGGCGGACCAGATGCTGGAGGACAAGTTCCACGAGCAGGTGATGTGTATCCTGGATCTTGGTTTCCCCTCGCAGACTCAGGTTGCTCTCTTCAGTGCGACGATGCCTACAGAGGTTGTAGAGGTCGCTACGCGTATGCTCCGCGATCCTGTGAAGATCCTCATCCCTCCTGAGGAGGTCACTCTGGAGGGAATTCGTCAATTCTCGATTGAGCTTCCTAAGGAGGAGTGGAAGATTGAGGCTCTCATTGATATTTACAGCCAGCTCAATATTAACCAAGCAATGATTTACTGCAACAAGAGGCAGCGTGTAGAGTGGCTTGCGGAGAAGCTCCAGGGCCAGGGATTCCCTGTGAACTACATTCACGGAGAGATGGATGTCTCAGAGCGCAAGCGTCGAATGCAGGATTTCCGCAGTGGATCTGTTCGTGTTCTGATTAGCACTGATCTGCTTGCCCGTGGAATTGACGTTCAACAGGTAAGTCTTGTAATCAATTATGAGCTACCTACCAACCAGGAGAACTATATTCACCGCATTGGCCGTTCTGGTCGTTTTGGTCGTAAGGGAGTTGCTATTAATATGATTGGTCCAGATGAGGTGGAGATGATCAAACAGATTGAGAAGCACTATGCGACCAAGGTGGTTCCTCTTCCTGATGATCTTGGAAAGATCCTTGTGTAAGAGAGTGGTTCGAAATAAAAAAACAATTTTTTTGGATCTATCTCTACTCCTCTGTATTTGTTGAAGGTTCTCGAATATCGTGCCGACAGACAGGGCAATGGACATTTGTCCCGAGCCAGGTATCTATACATTCACGGTGGAACCAATGGCCACACGCATTCAGTTTCCGCCCTTCTTGTTCTGCTGTAAGAACATCTTGACAGATTGCGCAACTATTGTCAGTGTCACTCACTAAATTTCCCACTGTGGTATTCGCTTCAATCTGTTCAGGAGTAGGTCTTACAACAACAGGCTGCATAAATTGATCCATTGCCCTATTGTTTCTGGCAATCACACCTGGAGGCATACGAAGAAGACTCATCAATGTTTCCGCAATGTTGTTTGAAGTAAACTCTTCCTCTTCCTCCTCATTTCCATTGAGGACTTGGTTAATATTCAGAGAAAGACCCATAGCAGGACGAAGAAGTGCTTGGAACTCTGCTTCTACAGTCGGTGCGGGCGGTAAAGTTGAATTTATTGTTGACACACCTGAAGGCACAACATTCGATGTCCTTACTACACGACGAAACGTCGGAACAGAAGCAGGGTAGGAAGCGGGAGGGGGGTGTCTACTCTGATATTCGCGTAACCCGTAAGAGAACAGGTCAAACCGGTTCCTGGTTTGGCTCTGGATATAGGCCAATACGTCTTGGACGGAGCGAAACCCGGAAGAATCATATAGTAAAGAGGGGAAGTAGTTATGAAGGTCATCCAAGAGTCCAACGCCATACAAGGTCTCGTAGTTTGAGCTCATTGTCAAGTGTGCCTATCCAACCCAGGGAAAACCTTTCAACTTTCCAAACGGGCTTTAAAGAATTTTCCCCTAGACGAAATATGGAGGCCCAACCCCGCAATGATGAAAAAGGAGTGACAGGGCTACTCAATATGAGAAATACGTGCTATCTAAATTCAGTGATTCAGGCTCTTCGTCATAACACTGAACTCTCCGCGTTCTTTCTGGAAAACAAGCATCAACAGTGGGTTCAAAAGAAACCTGGTTCACCGAAAGTAGAACTGGTGAATGGATATGCGGATCTGCTTCGTGCGCTTTGGTCAGGATCCAAGCCAGCCTATGTGAGACCTGAAGGTTTTCTTCAGTGTATGCATCCCGCTGCTCTTGCTGCTGGATTTGATCAATTCACAGTTCCTATGCAGCACGACAGCCACGAGTTTCTTACGTTTCTTCTGGATCAACTTCACGAAGGAATGGCAGAAGAAGTCAATATTGAAATTCTTCGGCCTGCTCCAACAAACCCCCGTGAAAAGGCGATTACAGCTGCGTTGGAAGCCTGGAAAAGCCTCTTTGGAAAAAATTATTCTCCTCTCACGGAAATGATTTATGGTCTAATGCGGGTTTCTCTTACGTGTACAAAATGCGGGACGTGTATAGACAAATGGGAGACCTTTAATTGTCTGAAACTTCCAATCCCCAAGACGATGGATCTCAGTGGAAGCCGTCCCACTATTCAAAGTATGCTTACTGAAGAACTTCAAGAAGAACAAATTGAAGGATATGCGTGTGAAAAGTGTTCTCCTGAGAGACCCACTGTCATTCGCAAATGCAGTATTTGGCGTCTTCCTCGTATGATGGTTCTTTCATTGAAACGATTCACATACGATGGGCGCAAAATCCATACTCCCATCCAATTTGATGCGAATGAGATTCTCAATTTCCAGCAATACTTCTCAGCCGATTCTCCTGAGCCAAGTCAAACACAGAAATATGAATGTTTTGCGACGGTGGATCACCACGGTGTCGCGGGCGGCGGGCATTATACCGCACAAACGAAAAGTCCTCTTACAAGTGCTTGGCACCAGTTTGACGATGAAACTGCGAATTCCATTGCCGAACCCCATTTTGGAGAAAGCACTTATCTTCTCTTCCTCAAACCTTCCAGCAGAGCAGGGCCTTCGCTCTCATAGAGAAAATCCCTCAACTCTCTCATCACTCACGAAAATAGTTTTTATTCTGCCAAGCATACCTGAACCATCACAGATTCTGAAATGAACGTGGGGGTCAATTCTTCCTTTGAAAGGAACAAGATAAGGCTGAGGGTCTCTCACTTTTAGGATAGCAACACCATTGGAATCTGTTGTTGTTACACCTGCGTTTTCGTATTTTTTGTAAGCTTGTTGCCAAGTAGGAATTTGTTCAAGTTCTTCCATCTCAGGTTCTGCGGCCCAATACAATATTTTTGAGCCTGGAGCTGCTGATACGTGGAGTTCCTTCGTCGCACCCGGAGGAACTCGCTCAGGAATTGTCGTGCACGGCAATACAGTTTCTCCTAAAAAGGGTAAATATGTATCACGATTGAACATAATAGAAACGGCCGCCAAACCCACCAAAATATAGACTCCACGACTCAGAGTTTTTCCGAGGAGTTTCTCTACGAAATTGATTCCACCAATGCCAACAGACAGCCAATTTAACGCACCTACAATGACAAGAATCATCGCAATCTTGAAAACCAATTTCTGGTAAAAAAGAAGACTGGGATCTGTTGCGCTTAATGAAGCCATAATCTACTCTGACTATCCATTAGATTATGTCTCAGCCTATTGTAATTTTAATTGCGGGATGGTCCCATTCTGGAAAGGATTCTATAGCGAAAATTTTGGTGGAAAGCTACGACTACCAAAAAATCGCCTTTGCCGATCCTATCAAACACCAAGTTGCGAAAGATTTGGACATCCCTCTTGAATGGTGTTATGATCAAGAAAAGAAAGCAGCTCTTTTGCCTAATAATTCGGAACGAACCCTTCGTGAAGAACTCATCCGAGTCGCAGAATCCGCACGAGAGGCTGATAAAGAGATATGGGCACGAGCGGTGGGCGAAAAAATACAAAAAGCAATTCAAAGAGGAAAACGCAAATTTGTCATCAGTGATTGGAGACATTTGGAAGAACTCTGGGCTCTTCAAAAATGTGTTCCGAATGCGTGTATTGTGCCTACCCGCGTAGAGCGCCCTTCTCAACTCTTCTCCCCTGTTCCCGATAGAACAGAATATGCTTTGCTAGGATTTCCTTTTTGGAAAGTCTTTCACAATTCTGGAACCATTGCTCGTCTCTTGACACAAGTTGTAGAATTCGTAGATGTTGAGCTTCCAAAAATTTGGAGGGAAGTAGAATGAGGCCACCTGCGTGTACGCAATGCAAATGGGGTCCTGGAACCTCTTGTGAGAAACCCAGCAATAAAGAAGCACAGAAAGAAATGAAAGCAAAGCTGGAAGCTATAATGGCAGAACGAGCAAAACAAGATGCGGCTTGGTTTGCTCCTCCTGAAGTAAAAATTACTGAAAAGGTGGATCCAAAGAAAAAATAATTTTTAATTCTATCTCAGTAATTCATCTAGCAATACATACGCTGGACACTGACATCCATAGAAGGAGTCTTCTTCTTCAGGAAGAGATCAATGTGTTCCTTCTTGACTACAAACGGTAGGTGGAAGTCCTTGATATAGAAAGGCAGTTCCTTCGCATTGAAGATGCGAAGCATATTGATTTTCTGAGCAATTTGCTCTACACAACGCTTCAGTTCACGAACACCTGTCTCTTCATTCGCATATTCCTTCATCATATGCTCAAGAACTTCTCGGCTGATGGCAACCTTTTCCATAAGTCCTACTTCCTTGAGAGCAGTTGGCACAAGGAAATTCTCTGCGATCGCAAGCTTGTCCTTCTGAGAATATCCCTGGAGTTGGATATGCATCATACGATCCATCAGAACCTTGTCAATCTTATTCACATCGTTACCAGAGAAGACGAACATTACCTTGCTGAGGTCAAGAGGAACACCCGCAAGATACTTGTCTTCAAAGTCCTCATTTTGAACAGGATCCGTCAAGTGGATAAGCATATTCTGAACTTCCTCTCCCTTGGGAGTCGTGCTGATCTTATCAAGCTCATCAAACATCAGAACCATACTCATTGACTTGGCGTTCGCAAGTGAATTGGCGATCTTGCCTGCGTGAGAGCTCTCATAGACAAGTTGGTGTCCTGTATAGGTCGTCGCATCAGAATCTCCACCGAGAGAGATAAACTGGAACGGCCATCCAAGGCTCTTCGCGATACCATTGCGAATGAGCGAGGTCTTACCAATACCAGGAGGTCCTGTAAGGAGTAGACTTAGACCACGATGTCCAGGATTCGCAATCTTGGTTGCGATGAACTGCATAATTTGGAGCTTCGCCTCTTCTTGTCCATAGATCGCATCTTCCAGGCAACGACGAGCACGCTCCATAAAGCTTGAACAGGCTTCAGATCCATCTTCCATCTTGACAGGAATCTCCTTGTAAATTCCAAGAGGCAGGCTGGTTACCTTCTCTAGCCAATTGCGGAGTTTGAAGAATTCTCCACTGCTGCTATCCAGAGTCTGAAGGCTGTGGTATTTGGCTAGAATTACAGACTGAGTCTCAGGAGGTAGATTCATCGTGAGAATCTTAAACATTAGATTTTGCTCTTGCTGAGGCTTCTTTTCCAGAGCTTCTAGCATCTGCTTTTGCTTGTCTACAGTGAGAGCCTTGAAGTGATCAATTTGGTCATCAATGGTGTTGGCTTGAAGGGGCTTTGTCACGAGTTTTACGAATTTCTTCACGTCGTCAGATTCCTTCTTCATATTGTGACGCTTCGGGATCATCCGCTCCATAAAGTCATCTCCACCATTTCCAAAGGTGCCAATGCTAATGGAAATCTCAGGAGGGCCTTCTTCATCATCCTCCTCTTCATCCTCATCATAGTCCTCCTCCTCTTCCTCGTCCTCTTCTTCTTCTTCCTCGTCTTCCTCTTCGTCTTCAGACTCCTCCTTGCGCTTTCGTGAAGAGCGGTGCTTTCTCCTGGGCTCCTCCTCTTCTTCTTCGGATTCTACCACACGCTTCTTCTTGGATTCAAACTTCTTGGATGCCTTTCGGATACGTTCACGAGCCTTCAGAGCAGCTTTGCGTGCCTCTTTGCGAATCGTGCGAATTTCCTCAGGGCTCAGGTCGCCCTCAGAGCTCTGCTCAGATTCATCCGCATCAAAGGACTCGTCATCAGAACTCGTTACCTCTTCCTCTTCATCACTGTAGGCGATGAGGTCTCGGATATTTCCGTGGCTGTCTACTGAATCATCATCACCTTTCGCACCTGCGCGACGTTTGGATCTTGCTGGTTGCTTGCGACTGGAAGATTTATCCTTCGTGTCGGAAGCATCCTTCTTGGGGGTTCTCAGCATTCTACGAATTTCTTTCATTTTCATTCCTCGGTACCCGCCGTATGGGGGAAGCCGCAATCAATTTTTGCGACCGCTTCGTTTGTGTTTTCTCGTCTTGCGCTTACCAAGCAAGTCATTGACCGCCATATTTGCGTGCCCAGAGACAGCAGAGCCTATCCGATTGAGCCCTGTTAAACCTTCACACGCTACACCTTTCGCTGTATCAGTAATAGCACCTACAGAATTCTTACTTGCTCGTATTGCGTGCTTTACAGGAGAATACAGACGACGAAAAATATTTGTTTTTCTTGTTTTGTTTGCCATTTCTACTTTATTCTTTAGGAATTCAGGATATCACGAATGTCCATCAGAAGGAAACGCGCCTTCGGGCTGAGGCTAGGATAGGTTCCATCGCGGACATTGATCAGATTGTCAATGTATTCCTTGTTTTGTGTGAAGAGCTTGCTACGGGCTGAGCAGAAGAACTCTGAAGACTTGTCCTTGAGAACACGTGTCATACGAAGAAGACAATCCACGTATTCCTCAATCAGAGGCTTATTGTCAGCAACACGACCGTGACGATCAATGTGTCCAAGGAGAGTATTGTAAGTAGACGCAAGAGCATCAGTAGAGAGAATCTCTAGAGTTACAAGTTCAGCAATAAATTGACTGTAACCCTGGCGGTATTTCTTCTCAACATTCTTCTTTTCAAAGCTCTCCATATCTTCACTGGCCTTGTTTACATCTGCTTCATCAAAGATCTCCAGATAATTTCTGTAAAGGGAATTCATTTCCTCAAAGATCACGGAGTGACGCGCTCCAATCTCTGAGAGGAGCTTCGCATACAAAGGACAATAGATTTCCTCTGCGGCTGCCTTTCGGAAAACCATAAGCATAAAGTCCTTTACAAACTCAGCAACCTGTCCCTCTTCCGCTTGAACAGTTTCATTGTCCTCCGTCGCAATGGTTTCTTGGCCAAGGATTTGGTAGAGGAAATCACGAATTTCAGAATATGTGGTGGGACCAAACTTGTTCAGCTTAAGACGGATGATCCGATTGAGAATCTTTTCTTCAATCGGCTCTGAATTATTCTTGAATCGGCTTTGATACCGACCAAGAGGAGGACCCGTGTAGGGCGCAGGTGATGCCAGGGGAGTTCGTGGAGTTGTAGAACCGGTAGATGCGTTTGACAGAGAAGTAGCAGAGGGACTCGGGCGCATAAATCCTCCACGCTGATTGGACATTCCATTCCGCCAACGGGCCTCTGACTGGGCTTGAGCCCCACGTCTCCAATCTCCACCATTTCGCACGGAAGCCAAAGTCTTGGAATCTAAGATACCACGAAGATTCGCAATCTTTTGTTGAGTCTCCGCAGATACCATTCCAGAAACAGATCCCCTCAGAGAAAGAACAGCTGCCACCGGTGGCAGGATCATAGAATCAGTAGACATCACTACAGAAGTTCGGATAGTTTTTTCCATTGTTCTAAACGTATATACGGTAGCTTATGCGTTCAAATTTTAAACCGGGTCTATGGACATTTCAATAGGACAATGGATATTGAAAGTATCCTACGTGAAGCACGAACAGATCAATTGGTGAAACCGCTGGGATTTGTCACAGAAGCAGGGAAGAAACAATTTCACCTACAACTCCGAAAAATGACCCCTGCAATTGGCATTTTACAACGCCGTCAAGATGCAATTGTATCTTTGAGAAATTCATTGGATACAGAAAAAAAAGAGAAAATAGAAAAATTATTTCAAACAATTTCAGAGCTAGAACCTCAACTTGGATTGTTCCAAACAAAAACAGAAGTTGAAAAAAATTCGTATGAACAACTTCTTTTTTCTGGATGGCCAGCTCTTCAAGTTTTGAATACAATTCCGTTTGTTCTCTTGCTCGTGTCCATTTTCAAGCAATATATTGTTCCTGCTCTAGCTGTTCTTACACCTCTTTTTATGGTCTGTATGCCTTTCTTTTTTTTAAAATATTGGTATAATTTACCTATTTCCGTGGAACAATATACAAAAATATTGTTTGGAGTCTTGGGAATGCATACGTTGGATCTGAAAAATCCAAGAACAATTCTCCAAGGATCTCTTACATTGTTTTCTCTCGGCCAATCCATTTATCAGCCCATTCAAAATGCTCTTCACCTTCAAGCAATTCATAAAGAATTAATGCGAGTATCTCAGGCTTCCATTGGGTTTATTCAATGCTTCCAAGAGCTTCGTTCTAGCCTCTCTATGGATTTCAAAGATCCTCTTGAATCTATGGATCTTTCAGATCCCCATCGTGTTTTCGCAGAACTCTGGGATCATCCATTTCAACTACAACTTGCTCTTCAAACGCTAGGGGATTGTGAAGTTGTATATCGCTTAGCGATTCAGGAAAACCTTCGTCCTGTTCGTTTCTACAAAGGGAATACGCCCCATCTTGTAATTCGCCAGGGTATAGATCCAACTGTTTCCAATTGTATTCCTTTCAATCTTCGTCTCACAGGAAATCATCATCACGCCATCCTCACAGGGCCGAATCGTGGAGGAAAATCTTCTGTCTTACGAAATACAGTTCAAACAATTGTTCTTGCTCAAACCTTTGGCCTTGGATTCACTACAGGATCTATAGAACTTCGTCC
>Ga0129333_10000553_pt1 | contig 31019 bp, 27 predicted proteins | sample CPB6_08_DNA_FD_94474 | JGI IMG/M metagenome (GOLD analysis project Ga0129333, IMG submission 94474) | Freshwater to marine salinity gradient microbial communities from Chesapeake Bay, USA - CPBay_Sum_0.6_0.8_DNA | ecosystem: Environmental > Aquatic > Marine > Coastal | place: USA: Chesapeake... | reverse complement strand
TGGCATAGCTACAAGTTCGCGGCGGCACTGCAGCACGGGCAGGGGTGTGCAGCGCCGATTCTGCTGCGGATCGAGACTCGCGCCGGACACGGCGCAGGCAAGCCGGTGTGGATGCAGATCGAAGACTTTGCCGATCAGTGGGCGTTTGCCGCAGCGATGCTCGGCGTCACGGCCCCCGGCGCCCTCTGAGCCGCGCCGGTCAGCCCTGCGCGGCGTTCGGGCTTAACGGCGTTCGGGCCTAGCGGCGCCGCAGGCGGTAGACGCGTTCTCCGAGCGTCGTCACGCCGCGCGCCGCCATGCGTGGGAAATCGTCGAGTGCGCCATAGGTTCCGAGCTCGACGATCTCGTGCGTCGCGCCGTAGAGCGAGTGAATTTCCTCGGGCAATACCGCGTGCGGCGGTCCGCGCATCTCGCGCTGGTCGTATTCCATGCTGACGAGCAGGGTGACGGTGCGGGGTGCGCTGAGCTCGATCATTTTTTTGACGTAGTCGCGACGCATCGCGGGCGGCAGCGCAACGAGTGAGGCGCGATCGAAAATCGCCGCGATCGGACCGAGCGACTCCGGCTGCAGTGCAAAGAAATCGGCGCAGCGCAGATCGACACCGCGCAGCTGCGGATGCTCTTCGTGAAATTCGCGTACCGCGACCGCCGAGAGTTCGACGCCCACCACCTCATGACCGAGTGCAGCGAGTGCGACGAGATCCAGGCTCTTGCCCGCAAGCGGTACGAATACCCGAGCGCCCGGCGCCAGAGCGAGCGTCGACCAATGATCTTTGAGCGCCGCATGCGCGCGCGGCATGTGAAACCCGATCTCGTGCTTCGCCCAACGCTCGTGCCAGAACGCCGCTTCCATGCGAGGACGGGGGGTCAGGCCTTGGAGCTTGGCCGCGCGGCGATGGCGGCGTACCAGCGCGACAGATGCTGCTGAGTAGGCTGCAAACGGATTCCCGAGGGTTTGCCGAACTCGAGCGTGGTGAAGGCGACGATGTCGGCAAAGCTGAAGCTATCGCCTGCGATGAACGGGCGACCTGCGAGCAGGCCATCGATGCGTTGCCACTCGGTCAGCACCTGCTCACGTGCGAGCGCACCGTATTCGGGAATCTGCGTCACACGGCCTTGCCAAAAGCGATGGGTGTGTCGAAAGGCGTGGGTCGTCGGCTGGTAGACGCGGAACATCAGGCTGAGCGTCATCGCTTCGATGCGCGCACGGGCCAGGGGCGTCGCGCCGAACAGGCAGGGCTCCGGATGCAGCGACTCGAGGTATCTGCAAATGGCGAGCGATTCTTGCAGTCGTGTGCCGTCGTCGAGTTCGAGCACCGGCACTTCGCCGAGCGGATTCACTTCGAGAAACGCGCTCGACTGGGTTTCGTTTGCGGCGATGTCGATCGGTACCCGCGTGATGCGCACACCCCGCGCCTCGAGACCTTTTTCGGCGATGAACATGCGCACGCGGCGCGGACTCGGCGCGAAGTCGTTATCGTACAGCTTCATCAGTGGCAGCAGATGAGCTCGAAGGGTACGTCCGCCTCGATCTGTCGCGCGCGCTCGCTGAGTCCTTGCCAGCTCACGAAGCGCACGCTCGCGCGGTAGTGACTGCCGCTGATCTCCGGAAACAGCCCGAGCTCCGCCGCCACCGCCACGCGCAAGAGTTGCACTGGGCTGCCGCGATCAAACGTGATGTGGAAGACCCCGTTCGCAGCGATTTCGCTGCGGGCGCGTCCGCCTTGTCGCGCGAGCCAAAGTAATTCCGCGATCGAATCGCACAGCGGCCGCAGCAACCCCAACCATTCGGCGAGCGCTTGCTCGCGCACCTCGCCGGCTTGACTCAGCCAAAACGAAAAATCCGGCAGGTCGAAATCGCAGGTGCCGCCGGGGATGGTGCTGCGGTGACGGATGGCGGCCAGAAAAGTCGAATCGCGTAGCGGCTGCATCCAGCTCGCGTCTGCGCTCAGCAACTCGGTGCGCAGGCGACCGAGATTGGCCACCAGCGCCTGCAGGCGGTCGACGTCGATGTTCGGGCGACGCTGGAATTCGGTGTACACCGCAATCTGACGCTCGAGTTCTTTGAGCACGTCTGCGCGGGTATCGCTGCGGGTGATGATGGCGAGGATGTCGAGCAGGCTGGCGATCGAGGCGCGACTGCCCCACGGTGATCGCGAGTGCGCATGGAAGAGCGCCTGGTTGTACAGAAAATCGATGCGCAGATAGGCTCGCATCCGCTCGTTGAGCGGTTGCTCGAAAACCAGCGGTCCCCCGTTGCCCGCAGGCGCCGGGGCCGCCTCGTCTGCGGACCCCTCGGACATCGCAATATTGTGTTACAGCGGACGAAGGTCCGCCACTATTGGCTAAAAGTCGTACGAACGACTCATTGCGAAAGTCCGAGGTAGCGCTCGTGCAGGCTCGCGACCCGGGCTTCGAGCGCGCCGAGGTCGCCGTCGTTGACGATCACGTCGTCGGCGATGGCGAGCCGCGCGGCCCGGCTCGCCTGGGCAGCCAGCACCGCGCGTGCCCCGGCCTCATCGACCTGATCGCGGGCCATCACCCGCGCGATCTGCAGATCCTCGGGGCAATCGACCACCAGCACCCGATCGAGGTCGCGACGACCGCCGCCCTCGGTCAGCAAGGGAATTGCATTGATGACGTACGGGCCTCGCGCCTGCGCGTTGAGCTCGGCCATGCGCGCGCGTATCGCCGGATGGGTGATGGCTTCGAGATCGCGCCGAGCGGCCGGGTCGGCAAAGACGATGGCCCGCAGCACCCGTCGATCGAGATTGCCGTCGGCCGCCATCACGCCCTCGCCGAAGCGCTCGCGGATGGCGGCGAGTGCCGGGGCGCCCGGGGCGACGATCTCGCGCGCGATCTGGTCGCTGTCGATCACCGGCACTCCGCGGGCAGCAAAGAATTCGGCGACGCGGGTTTTGCCGCTTGCAATGCCACCGGTGAGTCCGACTTTGAACATCGTGCGCGTCTTCTAAGGATCGAGCGACCACGGGTCGAGCGGTGTGTCGAGCAGCAGACCGCCGGGCAGCGCATCGCCCGCCATCATCACGAGCCAGCCCGCCGCTGCGAGATAAGGGCCGAAGGCGAGGGGTTGCTCGCGCGCCCGGCCAAAGAAAAAAATCAGCACGAGACCGATCACCGCGCCGGCTACGGACGAGGCGAGCACGATCGGCAGCAGCGCGGCGGGACCCAGCCAGGCGCCGAGTGCGGCGAGCAGTTTGAAATCGCCATAGCCCATGCCTTCTTTGCCGGTGGCGAGTTTGAACGCCTGATACACCGACCACAGCACGAGATAGCCGACAATCGCGCCGATCACGGCGCTGTGGACGTCACCCGCGAGGCTTGCCGCCAGCCCCAACCACAGCAGCGGCAGCGTCAACTGATCCGGTAGGTAGTGAGTGTCGAAGTCGATCACCGCGAGCCCGATCAAAAAACCCGTGACCACGAGTGCTGCCGCACACTCCGCCGTTGGACCGAAGCGCAGGGCGACCGCGACGAAGGCGAGGCTGCTCGCCAGTTCGACGAGCGGGTAGCGTGGCGAGATGTTCGTGCCGCAGGCGGCGCATCGACCGCGCAACAAGAGCCAGCCGATCACGGGGATGAGATGCAGCGCCCGAATGGGCGTTCGGCACGCCGGGCAATGCGAGCGCGGCGCCATCAGGTCGTAGCGCGCTGCGCTCGACGGCGCGGCTTCGTTCGATGATGCGGCTTGCTTCGATGGCGCGACGTCGCCCGCAAGCTCTGCACACTGCGCGCGCCAGTCGCGCTCGAGCATGCGTGGCAAGCGGTGGATCACGGTGTTCAGAAAGCTGCCGACGAGCAGGCCCGCCAGCCCCGTGACGGCCGGCAACACGCCGGGCTGTGCGAGCCCCAGCAACCACGCTTGGGGAATCGGCCCGCCGAAATCCGTCATCCGAAATTCCCCGTCATTTGCGGTTCCCTAATGTGAGCGTTTCGCCCAAAATACGAGTTTAGTCCAGTGATTACGGGGGTCTCGATGAATCTTCACGAATATCAAGCCAAAGAGGTCTTTGCCGCATACGGGATCCCCGTACCGGCTGGCCGCGTGGCGGCTACACCGGACGAAGCCGTGGCGGCAGCCGAGGCGCTCGGCGGTTCGATCTGGGTCGTGAAGGCGCAGGTTCATGCTGGAGGCCGCGGCAAGGCGGGCGGCGTCAAGCTCGCGCGCGACACGGCCGCGGTACGCGATGCAGCCAAGGCCATGCTCGGCACTCGGCTCGCCACCAAGCAGACGGGGCCTGAAGGTTTGCCGGTCGATCGCGTCTACGTCGAAACTGGTTCGGCGATCGAGCGCGAGATCTACTTGTCGCTGACACTCAATCGCGAGAAGGGGCGCATCGCGATGGTGGGCTCGGCCGCGGGCGGCATGGACATCGAAGAAGTCGCCGAGCACTCGCCGGAAAAAATCACCACGGTCAACATTCACCCGGCGGCCGGCTTGCAGCCCAACCAGTGTCGCCGCATGGCTTTCGCACTCGGCTTCAAGGGCGAGCAGATCGCGCAGTTTCAAAAAATCGCGATGGCGCTCTACCAGCTCTATCTCGACAAAGACGCGAGCCTGCTCGAGGTCAATCCGCTCATCGTCACCAAGGCGGGTGATCTCGTGGCGCTCGACGCCAAGATCAACATCGACGCCAACGCCACCTATCGACAGAAAGCGCTCTCGGCGATGCGCGACACCGCGCAAGAAGACCCGATGGAGCTGCAGGCGAGTCAGCACGACCTCAACTATGTTTCGCTCGACGGCGACATCGCCTGCATGGTGAACGGTGCCGGCCTCGCCATGGCGACGATGGATCTCATCAAGCTGCACGGCGGTTCGCCCGCGAACTTCCTCGACGTCGGCGGCGGTGCCACGGCCGAGCGCGTCACCGTGGCCTTCAAGCTCATTCTCTCGAACCCCAGGGTCAAGGCGATTCTCGTCAATATCTTTGGTGGCATCGTGCGCTGTGACCTGATTGCCGAGGGCGTGATCACCGCAGTCAAAAACGTCGGTGTCAAGGTTCCGGTGGTGGTGCGGCTCGAGGGCACCAATGCCGAAAAAGCCCGTGAGATGCTTGCAGCGAGTGGCCTCAAGGTCATCGCCGCCAAAGATCTCACCGACGCCGCGCAAAAAGTCGTGGCCGCCGCGCGCTGACGCACATCGTTCGTCACCCGCGCCACTACAAGCTGACAGGATTCGACCCATGAGCATTCTCGTTGACAAGAACACCAAAGTGATCTGCCAGGGCTTCACCGGCAAGCAGGGCACTTTCCACTCCGAACAGTGCATCGCCTACGGCACGCAGGTCGTGGGCGGCGTCACGCCGGGTCGCGGCGGCGACACTCACTTGAGTCGTCCGGTGTTCGACACCGTGCACGATGCGGTGGCCTCAACCGGCGCCAACGCCTCGATGATTTACGTGCCGGCGGGCTTTGCCGCCGATGCGATTCTCGAGGCGGCCGATGCCGGCATCGAGCTCATCGTCTGCATCACCGAGGGCATCCCGGTGAACGACATGGTGCGCGTGAAGACCGCACTCGCCGGCACCAAGTCGCGCCTGATCGGACCCAACTGCCCGGGCATCATCACGCCGGGCGAATGCAAGATCGGCATCATGCCGGGCTTCATTCACAAGCCGGGTTGCATCGGCATCGTGTCACGCTCGGGTACGCTCACCTACGAGACCGTGTTCCAGACCACCAACAACGGACTCGGTCAGAGCACCTGCGTCGGCATCGGTGGCGATCCGGTGCGCGGCATGAATTTCATCGACGTGCTCGCGCTGTTTCAGGACGATCCCAAGACCGAAGGCATCGTCATGGTCGGCGAGATCGGCGGCAGCGACGAAGAAGCGGGCGCCGAGTTCATTCGTCAGCACGTGACCAAGCCGGTGGTGGCCTACATCGCAGGCGTCACTGCGCCGCCGGGCAAGCGCATGGGTCACGCCGGCGCCGTGATCGCCGGTGGCAAAGGCACAGCGGCCGACAAGTTCCGCGCCCTCGAGGCGGCGGGTGTGCGCACCGTTCGTTCGCCGGCCGAACTCGGCTCGGCGATCGAAGAGCAGCTGCGCAAGCGCCGGAAGGCTTGACCGACGGCCGCCTGACGATCGCCCTCGCGCAGCTCGATCTGCTCGTCGGCGACATCGACGGCAACGCCGCACGCGTGCAGGACACCGCGGCGCAGCTCGGCACTGCGCCGAGCGTCGTCGATCTCGTCGTCTTTCCGGAGCTGACGCTCGCCGGCTATCCGCCGGAAGATCTGCTCTTTCATCGCGGCTTTCGCCAGCAGATCGAACGCGCGCTCGAGCGTTGCACGCGCACGGAGGGTCTGCCCGCGATGCTGCTCGGCTTTCCCGAGTACACCGACGCCGGCATCTACAACTCCGTCGCGCTGTTGGCGTCAGGGGTGGAGCGCGCCCGTTATCGCAAGACGTGTCTGCCGAATTACGGCGTTTTCGACGAACAAAGATATTTCGCGCGCGGCGATGCGCCGCTCGTCATCGAGTCGAGCGGCTTTCGTCTCGGAATTTTGATCTGCGAGGACATCTGGCAGCGGGATCCGGCGCAGGCCGCTCGTGTCGCGGGTGCCGAATTGCTGCTCGTCACCAACGCTTCGCCCTACGAGCAGGGCAAGCAGGCGGCGCGCGAGGCGATGCTGCGCGAGCGCGCCATCGAGACGGGTCTGCCGATCGTCTACGTCAATCTGGTCGGTGCCCAGGACGAACTCGTCTTCGACGGTCAGAGCGTGGTGGTAGACCGACACGGCAACGTCGTCTTGCGCGCAGCCGCCTTCGTCGAAGCGCTCGCCACGATCGAGTTCACGCGCGATGCCGACGGTCGCGCGGTGCCGCGGGCTGCGCCGGACGCGATCACGCCACCGCTCGCCGAGGCCGAAGAGGTTTATCGCGCCTTGGTGCAGGGCGTGCGCGACTACGTGGGCAAGCATCGGTTTCCGGGTGTGGTGCTCGGACTTTCGGGTGGTATCGACTCGGCGCTGACGCTCGCCATCGCGGTTGATGCGCTCGGTGCGGAGCGCGTGCAGGCGGTGATGATGCCCTCGCGTTACACCGCGCAGATGAGCCTCGACGATGCCGCCCTGCAGGCGTCGCGGCTCGGCGTCAAATATTCGGTGATCCCCATCGAAGACATGTTCGCGGCGACGCTCGCCGCGCTCGCCGAGGAGTTTGCCGGCCGACCGGTCGACGCCACCGAAGAAAACATCCAGTCGCGTTGCCGCATGCAATTGCTGATGGGCATCTCGAACAAGACCGGGAGGATGCTGCTAACCACCGGCAACAAGAGCGAGATGGCGGTCGGCTACGCGACGCTTTACGGCGACATGGCGGGCGGGTTCGCGCCCATCAAAGATTGCAGCAAGTTGCTGGTTTATCGGCTGGCCGAGTGGCGCAATACCGCGGCGGTCACGGCGGGCGAGTCCGTGGTCATTCCGGCACGGGTCATCGAGCGCGCGCCCTCGGCCGAGCTGCGTCCCGATCAGAAAGACGTCGATTCGCTGCCGCCCTATGAAATCCTCGACCCCATTCTCGAGGCCTTCATCGAGCACGACCAGTCGGTCGAAGAGATCGTTGCGCGCGGCTACGACAAGACGACCGTCGGTCGGGTGCTGGATCTCGTCAAGCGCAACGAGTACAAGCGCCGTCAGGCGCCGCCCGGCGTGCGCGTCAGTCGCCGCGCTTTCGGTCGCGACTGGCGCTATCCGATCACGAGTGGTTATCGGCGCTGAGCATGCGGGCTGCTCGATTGCGCGCTTGTCAGCCCCAGATGCGCCACCAGGGCTTGCTCACCGGGACGACTTTGTCGGCCGTACCGCCGTAGTTGGCGGCGTAGATCTCTCGCGTCTGTGCGGCGAGCTCTTTCATGCCGAGCTGTTCGTAGGACTGGATCAGGATCGCCAACGAGTCGCGCACCGCGGGTGCGCCATCGTATTGTTCAATGATTTCTTTGGAGCGGCGGGCAGCCGCGACCCAGGCGCCGCGCTTGACGTAATACTGGGCGACGTAAAGATCGTAGTCGGCGAGGCGGTTGCGCAGATGGATCATGCGGCGCCGTGAATCGTGGGCGTATTCGCTCTTCGGAAAATCTTCGACCACTTTGCGGAAGCTGTTGAAGGCGCGCTGCGCCGTCTGCGGCGGCCGTGCATCGAGATCGACGTCGAGCCAGCGCTCCAGAAAATTCGCCGAGCGCTCGAAATCCACCAGGCCCTTGACGTACCACGCGTAGTCGAGCCGCGGATGGGTCGGATTTTCGCGCATGAAGGTGTCGGCCTGGTCGAGCGCCGACTCGCTTTCGCGACCTTTGTAATACGCGTAGATGAGATCGAGCCGCGCCTGTCGCGCCTCGGCGCCGAAGGGGTAGCGCGCCACCAGCGCCTCGTAGAGGCGAATGGCGTTTTCATAGTCCTGATTATCGAGCGACTTGCGTGCGCGTTCGTAGACGACACCGGCACCGCCGCGTGCGGGATCGAGATCTTCACGGTCGGAGGCGCAGCCGGCGAGCAGCTGCAGCAGCGCGAGCACGACGAAAAACAGCGGCAAATGGGCGCGACGCAGGCCTTGAGGCCGGTTGCCCGATGGCATGGTCATGGTTGGATTCGCGGTAGCCAAGACAGGCATTATAGCCACGCCCATGTCGCCCCCCGGAAAAAAGGCAAAATCCAAGCCATCGATCCCCGCGCCGGAGGTCGAACGACACGAGCTGAGGTTTTCGGCCGACGACGCCGGCGAGCGGCTCGACGTGGTACTGGCGCGGCGGCTGCCGCAGTACTCGCGTGCCCGGTTGCAGCGCTGGATCGACGAAGGGCGCGTGCGTCTCGAGGGCGTCGTGCCCTCGCGCCGCGAACGAGTTCGCGAGGGGCAGCAGGCTAGCATCGACGCCGAGTTCATCGCCGATGAGCGCGTGCAGGCCGGCAAGCCTGCAGTACCCTTTCGGGTGTTGCATCGCGACGCCGCGATCTACGTCATCGACAAGCCACCTGGGCTCGTCGTGCATCCTGGCGCAGGGGTCGCCTCGGGCACGCTGCAGAACGCACTGCTCGCGCTCGATCCGCAGCTCGCCAAAGTACCGCGCGCGGGTATCGTGCATCGGCTCGATAAAGACACTTCAGGATTGCTGGTGGTCGCGCGCACGCCCGTTGCGCACGCAGCGCTGGTGCGAGCGCTCGCCGCACGCGAGGTCGGGCGCGAATACCTCGCGCTGTGTCACGGCCTCATGACCGGTGGCGGCACCATCGCCGAGCCAATCGGTCGACATCGCTCGCAGCGCACGCGGATGGCGGTGCGCGCCGATGGTCGCGAGGCCGTCACCCACTATCGGATCGAACGTCGATTTCGTGCGCATACGCTCGCGCGCGTGCAACTCGAGACCGGACGCACGCATCAAATCCGCGTGCATCTGACGCACGCGGGATACCCGATCGTCGGCGATCCGGTTTACGGCGGGCGCAAACGCGCGCCGGCAGCGGCGAGTCCGGCCGTGCTCGCGGCGCTCGCGGCGTTCAAGCGTCAGGCGCTGCACGCGATACGGCTTGAATTCGCGCACCCGGTGTCGGGTCGCCCACTCGCCTTCGAGGCACCGTTGCCCAAAGATTTCGCGACCTTGCTGGCGACGCTCGCCGACGAAGCAGGCGCCGCGTGACGGTACCCATCCTCGAGCCCGAGTGGGCCGCACCGCGAGGCGTGCGCGCGGCGTTTTCTTTGCGCAGCGGCGGCACGAGCCTGCCGCCCTGGGACAGTCTCAACCTCGGCGTGCACGTGGGCGACGATCCGGCTGCCGTCGCCGAGAATCGTCGCCGACTCGCACACACCCTCGGCCTGCCGAGCGAGCCGATCTGGCTCGATCAGGTACACGGCACCGAGGTCGTCCGGATCGACTCGGCGAGCGTTTCCCGGCCCCGCGCCGATGCCGCGGTCACGCGCGAGCGCGGCGTCGTACTCGCCGTACAGGTCGCCGATTGTCTGCCAGTGTTACTCGCGAGCGAGGGTCCGGTGCTCGCCGCGGCCCATGCCGGTTGGCGCGGTCTCGCCGCCGGGGTGATCGAGAGCACGGTGGCGGCGATGCAGGTACCGCCATCTCGCCTCGTCGCCTGGCTCGGGCCGTGCATCGGCCCTGCGCATTTCGAGGTGGGTGACGAGGTTCGGGCCGCTTTCGTGGCCGCAGACCCGGCGGCGGCGGCCGCTTTCGAACCCAACGCCCGGAGGCGCTGGCAGTGCGACCTGCCGCAACTCGCCCGCGCACGTCTGCGGGCGCTCGGGATCACGAAAATCGCGGGCGGCGAGTGGTGTACGGCCGCCGACCCCGTGCGTTTTTACTCGCACCGTCGCGACCAACGGACGGGTCGGATGGCAGCGTTGATCTGGTGTTAGAATATAACGTTCTCTGGCCCCGGAGTCCGCGGTGCTCGCCAATATCGTCCTTTTCACGGCCCTGGGCGGAGTGCTCTCGGCACTGATCGCCGGTCTCAGTCTGTTGCTGCCGCAGGCCACCCGTGACCGCGTGCTGCCGCACTCGGTGAGCTTCGCGACGGGCACGCTGCTCGCCACCGCATTGCTCGCGCTGATTCCACACGCCGTGGCCGGGGCGGGCCCCTTCCGCGTTCACGACGTCGGCATCGCGCTGCTCGCGGGCATCGGAATCTTCTTCGTGCTCGAAAAATTTCTGCTCTGGCGGCACTGCCACACCGAGGCCGTGGAGACGGCCCACACCCACGAGCACCACCGCCACGAGGCGTCGGGCTGGCTCGTGATGGTCGGTGACGGGCTCCATAATTTCATTGACGGCGTGCTGATCGCTGCCGCGTTTCTCACCGATTTCCATCTCGGCGTCGTCACCACGCTCGCCATCATGGCCCACGAAATCCCGCAGGAAGTCGGCAATTTCGCGGTGCTGTTGCACGGTGGTTTCAGTCGCGGCAAAGCGCTGCTCTGGAACGTACTCTCTAGTCTCACCGCCGTGGCCGGCGGGGTGGTCGGGTGGTGGACGCTAGGCACCGCCATGGCGCTGTTGCCCTATGCGCTCGCGGTGGCGGCCGCCAGTTTGCTGTACGTGGCCGTGGCCGATTTGATCCCGGGTTTGCACAAGCGCACCGATTTGCGCGCGGGAGCCTTCCAATTGCTATGGATCGGCGTCGGCATCGGTCTCGTCGCTTTTGCGGAGTCCCAGCTGCACTAGTGGTGCCTGTCGCACCCTTGAAAGCGCTCTGCATGCCCTAACTTAGAAGGGCCATCAGGCGATTGTTTGCGAGGGCAGGGCCCATGCGTCAAGACAAGCTCACCGAAAAATTCCGGCAAGGCCTGGGCGAAGCCCAGTCGCTCGCGCTCGGTCGCGATCACCAGATCATCGAGCCCGCGCACGTGTTGCTCGCGCTCATCGATCAGCAGGCCGGCACCGTGCGCCCGCTGCTCGTCAAGGCCGGTGGCAACCTGCCGCGACTGCGCAGCGATCTCAGCGCAGCGCTCGAGCGATTGCCCAAAGTCGAGGGTACGCCCGGCGAAATCCACATCTCCAATGATTTGCAGCGTCTACTCAACGTCACCGACAAGCTGGCGCAGAACCGGGGCGATCAATACATTTCGAGCGAGCTTTTCGTGCTCGCCGCCTTCGACGACAAGCCGCTGCTCGCGCGACTTTTGAAGGATGCGGGATTCTCCAAGGCCGCCATCGACAAAGCGATCGACGAGATTCGCGGCGGCGAGCGCGTGCAGGATGCGAGCGCCGAGGAAGGTCGGCAGGCGCTCGAAAAATTCACCGTCGATCTCACGCGTCGGGCGGCCGACGGCAAGCTCGATCCGGTGATCGGTCGCGACGACGAGATTCGGCGCACCATCCAAGTGCTGCAGCGGCGCACCAAAAACAACCCGGTGCTGATTGGTGAGCCGGGGGTCGGCAAGACCGCCATCGTCGAAGGTCTCGCGCAGCGCATCATCAACGGCGAAGTCCCCGAGAGCCTGCGTAACAAACGCATTCTCGCGCTCGACATGGGTGCGTTGATCGCCGGTGCCAAGTTCCGTGGCGAATTCGAGGAGCGGCTGAAGGGCGTGCTCAATGATTTGGCCAAACAGGAAGGGCAGGTCATCCTGTTCATCGACGAGCTGCACACCATGGTTGGTGCCGGCAAGGCCGAGGGCGCGATGGATGCGGGCAACATGCTGAAGCCCGCGCTCGCTCGCGGCGAGCTGCACTGCGTCGGTGCCACCACCCTCGACGAGTACCGCAAGTACATCGAGAAAGATGCCGCGCTCGAGCGTCGATTCCAGAAAGTGCTGGTCGATGAGCCCTCGGTCGAGGACACCATCGCCATTTTGCGCGGTCTGCAGGAGCGCTACGAGGTGCATCACGGCGTCGACATCACCGACCCGGCGATCGTCGCCGCAGCGACGCTTTCGCATCGTTACATCGCCGATCGACAGCTGCCCGACAAGGCCATCGATCTCATCGACGAAGCGGCAGCGCGCATCCGTATGGAGATCGACTCCAAGCCCGAAGCCCTCGACAAGCTCGAGCGACGCATCATCCAGCTGAAGATCGAACAAGTCGCCTTGCAAAAAGAAAAAGACGAGGCGACGCGCAAGCGACTCGCCGCACTCGAAGAAAATCTGGCGCAGCTCGAACGTGAGTACGCCGATCTGGAAGAAATCTGGAGGGGCGAGAAGGCTTCGTTGCAGGGCGCCTCGGGCATCAAGGAAGAGCTCGAGAAGGTCAAGAACGAGCTCGACGTCGCGCGCCGCAAGAGCGATCTCTCGCGCATGGCCGAGTTGCAATATGGCCGCATTCCCGAGCTCGAAAAGAAACTCGCGGCAGCGCAGGCGGCCGAGGGTCGCGCCACGCAGCTGGTGCGCAACAAGGTCACCGACGAAGAAATCGCCGAGGTGGTTTCCAAGTGGACCGGCATTCCGGTCAGCAAGATGCTCGAGGGCGAAAAGGAAAAACTGCTGCGCATGGAAGAGGCGCTGTCGCGCCGCGTGGTGGGTCAGGAGGAGGCGGTGCGCATCGTCGCCAACGCCATTCGTCGCTCGCGTGCGGGGCTCGCCGACCCGCGTCGCCCGAACGGATCATTTCTTTTTCTCGGCCCCACCGGCGTTGGCAAGACCGAGCTTTGCAAGGCGCTCGCCGAATTCCTGTTCGACACCGAAGAGTCGATGGTACGCATCGACATGTCCGAGTTCATGGAAAAGCATTCGGTCGCGCGACTCATCGGGGCGCCGCCGGGCTACGTCGGCTACGAGGAAGGTGGCTTTCTGACCGAGGCCGTACGCAGACGGCCCTATGCGGTGATCCTGCTCGATGAAGTCGAGAAGGCGCATCCCGATGTCTTCAACGTTCTGCTGCAGGTGCTCGACGACGGCCGCCTGACCGACGGTCAAGGGCGCACGGTCGATTTTCGCAATACGGTCGTGATCATGACTTCGAACCTCGGTTCGCAGGTCATTCAGGAACACGCCGGCGAGAAAAACTACGTGCGCATGAAGAGCGCGGTGCTCGAGATCGTGCAGCAGAACTTCCGCCCGGAGTTCATCAATCGCATCGACGACATCGTCGTCTTCCATCCGCTCGGTACGCAGCAGATCCGCGCCATCGTCGACATCCAACTTGGCCAGCTGCGCAAGCGGCTGATCGAACGCAACCTCGATCTGGTGCTCGACGATGCGGCACGCGACCTGCTCGGCGAGGCCGGTTTCGATCCGGTCTATGGCGCGCGGCCGCTCAAGCGTGCGATTCAGCAACAGATCGAGAATCCGCTCGCGCAGCAGTTGTTGCAGGGGCGTTATGCACCGGGCGAGAGAATTCGCGTCGGCGTCGGCGAAGACGGTCGGCCGAGCTTCGGCAAGGCGGTATAATTCCGACGCATGCCGTTCTACGAATACGAGTGCAAGGCCTGCGGTGCGCAGACCGAGGTCCTGCAAAAAATCAACGATAAACCGCTGCGCAAGTGTGCCGAGTGCGGCAAGAGCGCGCTCGTCAAGCTCGTCTCCGCGCCGATTTTTCGCCTGAAGGGCGGCGGTTGGTACGAGACCGACTTCAAGACCGAACAGGACAAGAAGCGCAATCTCGCCGGTGCCGAGGGCAAGGACGACAAGGCTGAAGACAAAGGCGAGGCCAAGAGCGACGCCAAAGCGGACGCCAAGGTCGACGCCAAGGCCGACGCGAAGACAGAGACCAAGTCTGAAGCCAACGCCGCCGCCAAAAACGCCATCAAAACCCCAGCCAAAGCGCAGGCCAAGACGGCTGCCAAGGCCAAGTCCGCGGCGCGCAGCGCCAAGGCACGCAAGGGCAAATGACCTCGGCGCCGCCGGCGTCGAGCCTGTCGCGGCTCATCGAGCGCGAGCGTCAGCAATTCATCGAGCTCAGGCCTCGTTCCCGCGCGCTCGCCGCTCGCTCGCGAGCGCATTGGCTCTCGGGCGTGCCCATGCATTGGATGGCCGACTGGGGGACGCCTTTCCCGCTCTCGTTCGCAGCGGCTGAAGGCACGACGTTGCGCGATGTCGATGGCATCGAATACGTCGATTTTTGTCTCGGCGACACGGGCGCCCTGTTCGGGCACTCGCCACCGACGATCGCCGGTGCGATCGCGGGGCAGGCTGCGCGCGGGCTCGCTTGCATGCTGCCGGATGAGCGTGTGGCTGCGGTCGGCGAAGCGTTGGCGGCGCGCTTCGGTCTGCCGTTTTGGCAGGTGACGCAGACTGCGACCGAGGCCAACCGCGCGGTGCTGCGCTTTGCGCGAGCGATGACCGGACGATCCAAAGTATTGGTATTTCACGGCTGCTATCACGGTACCGTCGACGAGACGATGGTGCGTTTACGCGGCGGTCGTACGATTGCGCGCGAGGGTGCGATCGGCGCCCCCTTCGACAATGCCTCTGCAGCAAGAGTCGTCGAGTTCAATGATTTCGACGCGCTACAGTCCGCGTTGTCGTTCGGAGACGTGGCCGCGGTGATCACCGAGCCGGTGATGACCAACGTCGGTATGGTGTTACCGGCGTCGGGTTTTCTGGCGGCGTTGCGCGAACTCACGCGTCGTTTCGACGTACCGCTCGTGATCGACGAGACTCACACCATTTCTTCGGGGCCGGCAGGCTATGCGAGCTCCTCTGATCGGTCGGCAGTGCAGGGGCTAGCGCCCGATTTTTGGGTCTGCGGCAAGGCGATCGCCGGGGGGCTGCCCTGCGCCGTCTTCGGTTTCACGGCAGAGATCGAGTCGCGCATGCGTCGAGTGCTGCAAAGCCGCGAGAGCGGTCACTCGGGCATGGGTACGACACTCGCGGCCAATCCGCTCGTCTTCGCAGCGCTCGAGGCGGCGCTCGCGTATCTGCATACCGAGGCGACTCATGCGGCGATGGGCGAGCGGGCCCTGCGACTCGCGCAGGGTCTGCGAAAAATCTTTGATTCACGTGGACTCGACTGGCATGTCTCGCGGGTCGGCGCGCGTCTCGAGTTCGGCTTCGGGCCGGCGCCGCGCAACGGCAGCGAGGCGGAAGCTGCCATGCGGCCCGATTACGAGCACGCGCTGCATCTCTGGCTGCTCAATCGCGGCTTGCTGGTGACGCCGTTCCACAACATGATGCTGACCGCGCCGATGCTGCCGCGAGCGGCGATCGATGCGCTTTGCCACGAGATCGGAGCCTTCATCGATGCCACCTAGCGCACCGCCCGCGAGCGCAGACCTCGCAGCGTTTCTCAAAGAAAACGGCGATCTCGAGGCCGTGCAGCTGTTCATCACCGACCCCTCGGGCGTGCCGCGTGGCAAGACCGCCAGCATCGGTGAGCTCGAGCGTCTGTTCGCGCATGGGCGGCCGGTGGCCGGATCCATCCTGGGTCTCGATATCACGGGCACCGACGTCGATGGCACGGGACTCGTTTGGGACACCGGCGATGCCGATCTCATCTGCAGGCCGGTGCCCGGTACGCTGTCACGCGCACCCTGGCTTTCGCGGCCGACGGCGCAGCTGATGCTCTCGATGTATGCCATCGACGGCACGCCGGCCGCGGCCGACCCGCGTCACGTGCTCGCGCGCGCCATCGAGCGATTGCAGGCGCGTAGCCTGCATCCCGTGCTCGCCGTGGAACTCGAGTTTTACGTGCTGCGCGATGGGCAGCCCGCAGGATCGATCGCGCTTGGCGAGGGCCGTATCGAGGCCTACGGACTTGCGCGGCTCGAGGAGTTGGCCCCCGTATTCGACGAGGTTTACGCCGCAGCGCGCCTGCAGGGCATTCCCGCCGAAACTTTGATGTCCGAGTATGCGCCGGGGCAATTCGAGATCACCCTCGCGCATCGCGACGACGCCTTGCGCGCCGTCGACGAGGCGATCTTGCTCAAAAGATTGCTGCGAGGTGTGGCGGCGAAACACGGCCTACTCGTCACCTTCATGGCAAAACCGTTCGCCGATCTCGCGGGCAGCGGCATGCATTTGCACGTCAGCCTCGCAGCCGCCGCTACGGGTGTGGGCGCGGTTGCGGGGGCGGCTGCGGGTGCAGCGCCCAGCCTGTTCGCGGCCGACGACCCGGCGGGTACGCCGCTGATGCGTCAGGCGATCGCGGGCCTCAAGGCGACGATGGCCGAGAGCCTGCTCGTGTTCGCACCGAACGGTAATTCGTATCGTCGGTTCCGCAGTCAAAGTTATGCGCCGGTGGCCGCGAGTTGGGGTATCAACAACCGCTCGGTTTCGATTCGCGTGCCGATCGGGCCGGCGGCGTCGCGTCACCTCGAGCATCGCATCGCCGGCGCAGATGCCAATCCCTATCTCGCTGCCGCCACCGTGCTTGCGGGCATCGAGTATGGTATCGCCCACGAGCTCGATCCCGGGGCGCCCGTCACGGGCAACGGTTACCGCGATCCGGCGACGAAGCGCGAACTGCCGCAAACCTGGCAGGAGGCCATCGACCGCGCCGCCGACTCACGATTTTTGAGCGATGCGCTCGGTGCAGACTTCCTCAAAATATTTCTAGCCATCAAACGCCAGGAGTGCGATCGGTTCTCGGCCGAGGTGACTGAACTCGACCGATCGTGGTATCTACACAGCACATGAATATCGATCACAGGGACGACTCCCACGCCGCCGCCCGAGCCGACGCGCGAGCGCGACTACTCGGTCATATCGATCTGCACGATTCGCCGCAGGGCGAGATGCAGGGCGGGCCCGGCGGCTACAGCGAAGAGGCCTTCGCCGAACTCGGGCGACTGGTCGATGCACTCAAACCGCTCACGCCGATCCCCGCACCCATGGACGCCCAGGAGCGCGTCGAGGGCCGCTGGGAAACCCTGTTTGCGCACTTCGGCGCGCGGCACTCGGCATTCAAGGCCAAGGTGCACGAGTCCAACCTCAAGATTCAGAGTTTCAACCTGTTGCCGCCGACGCCGGTGCGCATCGAGCGCATCTGCCAAGAAATCTCCCGCACGGGGGCGGCATACAACAACGTGATCGACTTCGTGGCGATGGACGGCCATACGCGCGGGCTGATCATCATGCACGGCCGCTACCGCGAGGAGCCCGACAATCGGCAACGGTTCGCGGTCGATTTCCACCGCATCGAGCTGCGCCCGGCTGCCGGGGTCGGCGAGGTCGAATTGCGGCGGGCGCTCGAGCTGCCGGCGGACCTGCCGTTGATCCACGATCTCACGCCGCCCCGGCTGCACTCGGACGTCGTCTATCTCGATGACGATCTGCGCATCAACATCGGCAGTTTTGGCGGCTTGTACGTGCTGAGACGCTCGACCGACAGCGCTGCAACCCTTTGACCCCGCCCAAGAGTGGCGGCGGGGCGGCCGAGTTTGTAACATCCCGGCCCCTTATGCGCACACATTACTGCGGACAGGTCAACGAGACCCTCATCGGCAGCACCGTCACGGTGGCAGGCTGGGTTCATCGGCGTCGTGATCACGGCGGCGTCATCTTCGTGGACCTGCGCGATCGCGAGGGTCTGCTGCAGGTGGTCTGCGACCCCGACGCGCCCGAGGTCTTCGCCGAGGCCGAGAAGCTGCGCAACGAATACGTCGTCAGCATCACCGGATTGGTGCGCGCCCGTCCCGAGGGTACGACCAACGCGAACCTCGCCTCGGGCAAGGTCGAGATGCTCGCGCGGCGCATCGAACTCTTGAACCGCTCGGAGCCCCTGCCGTTCCAGCTCGACGAGAACGTCTCCGAAGAGGTGCGGCTCAAATATCGCTACCTCGATCTGCGTCGCGACGTCATGAGCCAGCGTCTGCGCCAGCGGCATCAAATCACCCGGGCGATGCGCAACTACCTCGACGACGCGGGCTTCGTCGACATCGAAACGCCGATGCTGACCAAGGCCACGCCCGAGGGCGCGCGCGACTACCTCGTGCCATCGCGCACGCATGCCGGCAAATTCTTTGCTTTGCCGCAGTCGCCGCAGATCTTCAAGCAGTTGCTGATGGTGTCCGGCTTCGATCGCTATTACCAGATCGTGCGCTGCTTCCGCGACGAGGACTTGCGCGCCGATCGCCAGCCCGACTTCACCCAGCTCGACATCGAAACCTCGTTCCTGTCGCAGGACGAGATCATGGCGATCATGGAGGGCTTGATCCGCCACATCTTCAAGATCGTCGGCAACGTCGAACTGCCGGACCCGTTTCCGCGCATGACCTATGCCGAGGCCATGCGACGCTACGCGAGCGACAAGCCCGATCTGCGTATTCCGCTCGAGCTGGTCGACGTCGCCGATCTGGTCGCCAGCTGTGACTTCAAAGTATTCGCGGGGCCAGCGAAAGATCCGAACGGCCGCGTGGTTGCGCTGCGCGTGCCTTCGGGCGGCAAACTGACCCGCAAGGAAATCGACGATTACACGGCGTACGTGGCGCGTTATGGCGCGCGCGGGCTGGCGTACATCAAGGTCAACGATGTCACCAAGGGCCGCGACGGTCTGCAGTCGCCGATCACCAAGTTCCTCTCCGACGATGCGGTGACCGGCATTCTCGAGCGCAGCGGCGCGCAGAACGACGATCTGATTTTCTTTGGTGCCGACACCGCGAAGGTGGTCAACGACGCGATGGGCGCGCTACGCCTGTGCATCGGCCACGACCTGAAGTTGCTGACTGGCGCCTGGGCGCCGCTGTGGGTGATCGACTTCCCGATGTTCGAGTTCGACGCCGACGAAAAGCGCTGGGTGGCCATGCACCATCCGTTCACCTCGCCCAAGAATCTCGACCCGGAAGCGCTCAAGGCCGACCCGGGCAACGCGCTCGCCAAAGCCTACGACATGGTGCTCAACGGCTCCGAAATCGGCGGCGGTTCGGTGCGTATTTTCCGTCAGGATTTGCAGTCGACCGTGTTCGATCTGCTCGGCATCGAGACCGAAGAGGCGCGGCGCAAGTTCGGCTTCTTGCTCGATGCGCTCAAGTACGGCGCGCCGCCGCATGGCGGCATCGCCTTTGGCCTCGACCGGCTCGCCATGCTGATGTCCGGTGCCGACAGCATCCGCGACGTCATCGCATTTCCCAAAACGCAGACGGCTGCCTGCCCGCTTACCGATGCACCGACCGAGGTCACCGAGCGGCAGCTGCGCGAGCTGCACATCCGCGTGCGCCAGCCCGCGGCAACGCCGCAGTCCTGAGCAAGCACCCCGACTTGCGATCGCTCGGCTAACCGGGCACTCGCCGATCGAGCAAAGATTTAAGCTGATAAATCTTCTCGAGCGCGTCGCGCGGGCTCAAAGAATCCGGGTTGATGGCCGCGAGCGCGGCGACGACGGCTTCGTTTTGGGCGGCGACGCCGGAGGCGACTTCCTCGGCTGGCGGCGCGGCGTCGGGCGGCGCACCGAAGAGCAGATTTCCCTGAGGCCCCGAGGACTGTCCGCCCATGGCGGCCTGGGCTTCCAGCGTAGCGAGATAGCGACGCGCTTCGGCGAGCACCTCGCGCGGGATGCCGGCAAGTTTTGCGACCGCAAGCCCGTAGCTTTTGCTGGCCGGACCCGGTTTGACGGCATGCATGAAGACGATGCCCTGACGGTGCTCGGTCGCATCGAGGTGCACGTTGAGCACTCCGGGCAGTTCCGCAGCGAGACCCGTCAGCTCGAAGTAATGGGTCGCGAACAAGGTGAACGCACTGACTCTACTCGCCAGATGTCGTGCCGTCGCCCAGGCGAGTGAGAGACCGTCGAAGGTGCTCGTGCCGCGACCGATCTCATCCATCAGCACGAGGCTGCGCGTGGTCGCGTTGTGCAGGATGTTGGCCGCCTCGGTCATCTCGACCATGAAGGTGGAGCGCCCACCCGACAGATCATCCCCCGACCCGATACGAGTGAAAATCCGATCGATCGGCCCGATCACCGCAGACTCCGCCGGCACGTAGCTGCCGATGTGTGCCAGCAGCGTGATCAAGGCAACTTGGCGCATGTAGGTGCTTTTGCCGCCCATGTTGGGGCCCGTGATGACCAGCATCCGGGTCGCGGCGTCGAGCGTGAGGTCGTTCGGAACGAAGGGTTCCTGCAAAAAACGCTCGACGACCGGATGACGGCCGCCGGTGATCCGCAGCGCGGGTTGCGGCGACAGCGTGGGTGCAGACCAGCGCAGGCTCACCGCGCGTTCGGCCAAGGTGCCGATGGCGTCGAGGTCCGCGATCGCCGCTGCCGTCGACTGCAACGCAGCGAGAGTCGAGCAAAGCTGCTCAAGCAGGCACTCGTAGAGTTCTTTTTCGCGAGCCAAAGATTTATCGCGTGCACCGAGAACCTTGTCCTCGAAGCTCTTGAGCTCCGCCGTGATGAAGCGCTCGGCATTTTTGACCGTTTGCCGCCGGATGTAGTCGGCCGGCACGTTCTCGGCTTGGCTGCGAACGATCTCGATGAAAAAGCCCTGCACGCGGTTGTAACCGAGCTTGAGCTGCGAGAGCCCCGTCCGCGCGCGTTCGCGTGCTTCGAGTTCGAGCAGGAAGGCGTCGGTATCAGTCGCGATGCGGCGCAGCTCGTCGAGTTCGGCGTCGAAGCCGCTCGCGATGACGTCGCCGTCGCGCACCATGGCGGAGGGCTCTGCCGCAACGGCCCGCTGCAACAACGCGAGTTCGTTCTCGTGAGCGAGGACCTGCTCGCCAAGGGCTGCAAGCAGCGGTGATTCCAGAGTATCGAGCAGCGCGCGCAGCGTCGGCAGCGCGGCGAGCGAAAGCCGTAGGCCAGTGAGATCGCGCGGGCGCGCCGACCGCAAGGCGATCCGCGCCAGAATTCGCTCGACATCTCCGATCGGCCGCAGGGCCTCGCGCAGCGCCTGATATCTTTGGCCGCCGATCAGTTCGCCGACGGCACCATGTCGATCGCGTATTTCTTCGTGATTCGTGATGGGACGATTGACGAGTCGGCGCAGGGCGCGAGCGCCCATCGTCGTGACCGTGGTGTCTAGCAGAGCAACCAGCGTCGCATCCTCGCGACCGCTCGGGCTCGAGTCGATCTCGAGATTGCGTCGCGTTGCCGCGTCGATTTGCAGCGCAGCGTCACGTTCTTCCACGCGCAGCGCGCGCAAATGCGGCAGTGCCGTGCGCTGCGTCTCGCTCACGAACTGCAACAGCGCTCCGGCGGCACCGACTGCGAGTGGCAGACGCTCGACACCGAAGCCGCGCAGGTCGAGCGTGCCGAGCTGCTCGGTCAGGGTGCGCAGCGCCGACTCCTCCTCGAAATGCCAGGGTGGCCGCGCGCGCCGCCGACGCGGCGGCAGTGCCGCGGCGAGCGCGCTCGCGGCAGGCGAATCCAACGATGTTTGCTCGAGCGCCAGCGCCAGCCCCTCGGGCATCAGCACTTCGGCGGGTTGCAGGCGTTCGATTTCGGCGGCGAGGGTCTGCGCACCCGTGGCTTCGAGCACCGAGAAACGACCCGCACCCAGATCGAGCCAGGCGAGACCAAAGCGCGTTTCGAGCGCCGGTCCGGTGCCAAGTGGTAGGACGGCCGCCAGCAAGGTCTCGCGACGTTCGTCGAGTAGCGCTGCATCCGTGACCGTGCCCGGCGTGACGACCCTGACCACGGCGCGTTCCACCGGCCCCTTCGATTTCGCCGGATCGCCGATTTGCTCGCAAATCGCCACCGACTCGCCTTTGCGGACTAGGCGCGCCAGATAATTATCGACCGCATGAAACGGCACCCCCGCCATCGGAATCGGTGCGCCGGCGGACTGGCCACGCGCCGTCAGCGTGATGTCGAGCAGCTGTGCGGCACGTCGAGCATCGTCGTAGAAGAGCTCATAGAAATCGCCCATCCGATAGAAGAGAAGGGCGTCCGGATGCTGCGCTTTCAGCCGCAGGTATTGCTGCATGACGGGCGTATGGTCGGAAGCTGAAGTCATCGTCTGCCTTTCGGGGCCACGCAGCGGAATCGGGGCGGCGAGTTTACCGTCCCTCGGGAGCCGGTCACCAACTCGGCGCGCCCATACGGCCCATCTGCCGTTGACGGCGCCCGGATCAGGCGGCTAAAACAAACGAGCGGCTTCAGGGGCCCGCAAAAAACAGGGGTACGCAACATCGAACGTGACATCCGCCGATTGGCGAAGCGCCTCGCCGCGACGGGGCAGACGGTCGCCACGGCCGAATCGTGTACCGGTGGTTGGCTCGCGAAATGCCTGACCGATCTTCCCGGCAGTTCCCAATGGTTCATGGCGGGTTGGGTTTGTTACGGCAACGAGGCCAAGCAGCGTGATCTCGGCGTGCGAGCGTTGACCCTGCGTAAGCACGGCGCGGTCAGCGAGGCCGTGGTCACCGAGCTCGTGCGTGGTGCCCTGCGACGCAGTGGTGCGCGGCATGCGATCGCGATCAGCGGCATCGCGGGTCCGGGCGGTGCGACCCCCGGCAAGCCCGTGGGTACGGTGTGGTTTGCGTTTGCGCGTCGGCAAGGCCGCGGCGTTCACTTGCAGACCGTGGTGCGCCGCTTTCGCGGTGGCCGCGATGACGTGCGTCGCAAGGCCGTCATCTTCGCGCTGCGCGGTTTATACAGTAGTGCCAAAAGCGCGGCCCTGTATACCGCGTGAACGCGTCGTGAAATAAAAGTATTTCCCGGGTTTTTCAGCGTTCCCCGCGGCATTGGCTGTGGGATAATTTTCGCCCTCTCCGCTCTATCTTTTTTTCCTTTTCCTTCGTGGGGGATTCATGGACGACAACCGCAAGAAAGCCCTTTCCACCACCCTCGGTCAAATCGAAAAGCAATTTGGCAAAGGGTCGGTCATGCGTCTGGGCGACGCCTCTGCCGCTTACGACGTCGAAGCCGTTTCGACTGGGTCGCTCGGCCTCGACATCGCGCTCGGCATCGGCGGCTTGCCGCGCGGTCGCGTCGTCGAGATCTACGGGCCCGAGTCTTCCGGCAAAACCACGCTGACACTCGAGGTCATCGCCGAGATCCAGCGTAACGGCGGCACCGCCGCCTTCGTCGACGCCGAGCACGCGCTCGATCCGGTATACGCCGAAAAACTCGGTGTCAACGTCAACGACCTGCTGGTCTCGCAGCCCGACACCGGCGAGCAGGCGCTCGAAATCACCGACATGCTCGTGCGCTCGGGTGCGGTCGACATCGTCGTGGTCGACTCGGTCGCCGCACTGACCCCCAAGGCCGAGATCGAAGGCGAGATGGGCGAACTGCAAGTCGGTCTGCACGCGCGCCTCATGTCGCAAGCGCTGCGCAAGCTCACCGGCAACATCAAACGTTCGAACACCATCGTCATCTTCATCAACCAAATCCGTCTCAAGATCGGTGTGATGTTCGGCAACCCCGAAACCACCACGGGCGGCAATGCGCTCAAGTTCTACTCTTCGGTGCGTCTCGACATCCGCCGCATCGGTGCCATCAAGAACGGCGAAGAGGTGGTCGGCAATCAGACCCGCGTCAAGGTGGTCAAGAACAAGGTCGCCCCGCCGTTCCGCGAGGCCGAGTTCGAAATCATGTACGGCGAGGGCATCTCGCGCGAAGGCGAAATCATCGAACTCGGCGCCGCACAGAACATCATCGAGAAGTCGGGTGCCTGGTACTCCTACAAGGGCGAACGTATCGGTCAGGGCAAGGAGAACGTGCGCGAGTTCCTCAAGAACAACGCCAAGATCGCCCGTGAGATCGAAGAACAGGTGCGTGCCAAGCTGCTCGTGGTCAAGCCGCCGCGCGGCGCCGCCGAAGCCGCCGAGTAAGCTTGGCGGCAGAGTCTGACCCGCTCGAGTCGGCGCGCCGAGCAGCGCTATTGCTGCTCAGCCGCCGCGACTTCGCTTCCTTCGAACTGCGCGACAAGCTGCTGGCCAAGGGGCACGCGGCGGCGATCGTCGATGACACCCTCGCAGCCCTGAAGAACGAGCGCCTGCTCGACGACGGGCGTTTTCTCGACAACTTCGTGCGGGCCCACGCGGGTCGCGGCCAAGGCCCCGCCCGTATCCGCCAGGAACTGCGGCAGCTTGGCTTCGGCAGCGAGCCCATCGAAACCGCCCTGGCGGCGGGGCCCGACTTCCTGACCCTCTGCCGCGAGGTCCGAGTCCGCAAGTTCGGGGCGAGGGCGCCCGGCAGCTGGGCTGAAAAGGGCAAACAGGCGAGATTTTTGCAGTATCGGGGCTTTTCGTCGGATCATATCCGGCTGGCAATGGGCCAGGACCCCGATTCCTCCGAAAATCCCGCCGATGACTACGACTAAACCGGGCAAGCCGCCCTACATGAGTGCCGCCCAAGTGCGGCGCGCCTTTCTCGAATTTTTTCAGGGCCGCGGTCACGCGATCGTCGCCTCGAGTTCGCTCGTCCCGGGCAACGATCCGACCCTGTTGTTCAGCAACGCGGGCATGGTCCAGTTCAAGGACGTCTTCCTCGGCAAGGACAAGCGCGACTACGTGCGCGCCACCACCTCGCAGCGCTGCGTGCGCGCCGGCGGCAAACACAACGATCTCGAGAACGTCGGCTACACGGCGCGTCACCACACGTTCTTCGAGATGCTCGGCAACTTTTCTTTTGGCGACTATTTCAAGCGCGACGCGATCCGCTACGCCTGGGATTTCGTCACCGGGACTCTGCAACTCGATCCCGGCCGACTTTGGGTCACGGTCTTCAAGGACGACGACGAAGCCGCCGACATCTGGATCAAAGAAATCGGCGTCTCTCCCGAGCGCGTGACGCGCATGGGCGAGAAGTCGAATTTTTGGGCGATGGGCGATACCGGTCCTTGCGGACCCTGCACCGAGATTTTCTACGACCACGGCGCGCACATCCCGGGCGGACCGCCGGGGTCGCCCGACGAGGACGGCGATCGCTACGTCGAGATCTGGAACCTCGTCTTCATGCAGTACGATCGCGCGCCCGATGGCACGCTGACGCCCCTGCCCAAGCCTTCGGTCGACACCGGCGCCGGACTCGAGCGCCTGTCGGCGGTGATGCAGGGCATCACCAACAATTACGACATCGATCTCTTCCGCGGCATCGTGCAGGCCGCCGCCGATCTCGCCGGCACCAAAGATTTGACCAATCCGTCGCTGCGCGTGATTGCCGATCACATCCGCGCCTGTACGTTCCTGATCGTCGATGGCGTGCTGCCCTCGAACGAAGGTCGCGGTTACGTTCTGCGCCGCATCATCCGTCGTGCCATCCGCCACGGCCACAAACTCGGCATCAATGGCGCGTTTTTCCACAAGCTGGTGTCGGCGCTCGAGACGCAAATGGGCGAAGCCTATCCCGAGCTGCGAGCCGGCGCCGATCTGGCCCGGCGCGTGCTGCTGCAGGAAGAAGAGCGCTTTGCCGAAACTTTGAGCACCGGCATGTCGCTACTCACCGAGGCGCTCGATCGGCTCGGCGCGAGCTCCGGCCGAACGCTCGATGGCGAGACGGTGTTTCGGCTCTACGATACCTACGGTTTTCCCGCAGATCTGACGGGCGACGTCGCTCGGGAGCGGGGATTCGCCATCGACAATGCCGGATTCGAGGCCGCCATGGAGGCGCAGCGTGAGCGTGCACGCGCCGCCAGTCGCTTCGGCGTCGATCTTCGCGGGGGTGCGCAGATCGATCTTGCGACCCGTTTTTGTGGCTACCAAAGCACGCGTGGTGAGTCGAAAGTCATCGCCCTGCTGCGCGAGGGCGAGCGGGTCAGCGAGCTGAAGCCCGGCGAGCGCGGCGAGGTCATCCTCGAAACGACCCCGTTCTACGCAGAGTCGGGTGGCCAGGTGGGTGACGCCGGCGAATTGCGCGGCGTCGGCGCTGCCTCAGCTGCCGCGGCAGGCGTTCACTTCATCGTCGAAGATACGCAGAAGCGCGGCACCGCGGGTGCCCACTCGCATCTTGGACATGTAGCGACCGATGGCGCAGCGATCCGCGAAGGCATGATGCTGACCGCGATCGTCGATGAGCGCTTGCGTGGCGCGACGGCGCTCAACCATTCGGCGACGCACCTGCTGCATGCGGCGCTGCGTGAGGTGCTGGGTACGCACGTGCAGCAGAAGGGCTCGCTGGTTGCGCCCGATCGACTGCGTTTCGATTTCTCGCACTTTCAGGCGATCAGCGCCGATGAGTTGCAGCGTATCGAGCGTCGGGTCAACGAGCAGATTCGCCTCAACGCCGCCGCCGAAACGCGCGAGATGGATTACGAGGCTGCCGTCGCCGAGGGTGCGACCGCGCTCTTCGGCGAGAAATATGCGTCGACGGTACGCGTGCTGCGCATAGGCGAGTTCTCCAAAGAACTTTGTGGCGGTACGCATGTGAGTCGCGCGGGCGACATCGGCTTGTTCAAGATCGTTTCCGAGGGTGGCGTCGCCGCGGGCGTGCGCCGAATCGAGGCGGTGACCGGCGAGGGTGCCCTCGCGGCCGCAGAGGCCAGCGAGGCACTCGTCAAAGAAATCGCCGGGCTCGTCCGCGGTACCCGCGAGGACGTCGCGAGCAAGGTGCGCGATGCCCTAGAGCGCATTCGTCAACTCGAAAAAGAAACCCGTGCCTTGCGCGACAAACTGGCCTCTGGCCAGGGCACCGATCTTGCCGCGGGTGCGGTGGACGTCGGCGGCCTCAAAGTGCTCGCGACCATGGTCGATGGTGCCGATGCCGGGGCGCTGCGCAACGCGGTCGATCAGTTGAAAGATCGCCTGAAGTCCGCGGTCATCGTGCTCGCCTCGACCGATGCCGCGGGCAAGGTGACGCTCGTCGCCGGTGTGACGGCGGGCGAGGTCGGCCGAATCAAGGCCGGCGAGGTGGTCGGGCACGTCGCGGCGCAAATCGGCGGTCGCGGCGGTGGCCGTCCCGACTTCGCCCAGGCCGGCGGCAGCGACGCGACCCGGTTGCCCGAGGCGCTCTCGGGCGTCGTCGGCTTCGTACGCCAAAAAATCGGGGCCTGAGACCCGCATCCCTGCAACAGGCGGTGGACGCCACCGCCCGATTCTTCTATTGTCCGCAGAGAAGGCGCCCGCCATGGAAGTCGGGCCGTCGGCGGGGCCCCACAGGGGGTGAGGTGTCCCGAGTCCGGCGGTCCTCAAAGAGCGCCTCAGAGGGGTGAGCATGCTCATTCTCACGCGACGAGTCGGAGAGACCGTCATGATCGGTGAGGAAGTCTCGGTCACGATACTTGGCGTCAAGGGCAATCAGGTGCGTGTGGGTATCAACGCGCCGAAGAACGTCGCCGTGCACCGTGAAGAGATTTTTGAACGCATCAAGTCCGAGGGGGCCGACGAGAGCCCGTCCCGCGAGGGCGGCATGCGGGCCTGAGGTCGGGCGTCGCGGCCTCAGGGCCGGGGCTTTTGGGTTTTGACCTGCCGGAGGCCGGCAAGTACCATCGCGCCTCCTTGCAACGGAGAGATGGCCGAGTGGTCGAAGGCGCACCCCTGCTAAGGGTGTAAGGGCCAAAAGCCCTTCGAGGGTTCGAATCCCTCTCTCTCCGCCAGCTCCTTACGCCGACACTCGCGCTCGTTCCAGCACGCCTCGGATTTTCTCGGGGATGGGCACCGACTGGCCGCTCTCACGCTCGACGAAGACGTGCGTGTAGGTGCCGAACGCGGCGGGCTCGGCGGCATTTTCCTCGAACACGGCGACGCCGTACTCCACCGAACTCGTGCCGATGCGATTCACGCGGAATGCGGCATCGAGCTTTGCCGGGTAGGCGATGGGTTTACGGTAGCTGCACGAGGAGGCGACGATGAAGCCGACCACCGTGGACTTGCCGACGTCGAGTGCGCCGTGCTCGATCAAATAATTGTTGGCGACGGTGTCGAAGAAACTGTAGTAGACCGCGTTGTTGATGTGCTGATACGCATCGTTGTCCATCCAGCGCGTCGTCATCGCCTGGAAGTAAACGTAGTCGGCGCGGGTTTGTCCGGGTTCGCTCATGGGGTGGTGTCTCGCGAGGGCTGCGCGGAACTGGCGTCGCTCAAAACGCCTGCTCGTAAATGGCGAGGGCATCCGCCTCGGTCATCACTCGCGGATTGTTGACGAGCAGTCGCTGCTGCAGCATCGCTTCGGCGGCGAGGCGCGGCAGATCGCCGCGAGGGATGTCCATCTCGCGCAACTGCGTGGCAATGCCGAGTCGGCGCGCGAGCGTCAGAAAATGCTCGGCGAGCCGGCGCGACGCCGATCCGTCGGCAAGCGGCTGCGACGCACTCGAGCTCGTGGCCGCGTTCGCGCCGAACACCAGTGGCAAAAGCTCCTGATAGAGCGGTTCCGCTGCCGGCTCGTTGAAACGCAGCACATGCGGCAGCACCAAAGAATTACTCAGTCCGTGGGCAATGTGATAGTTGCCGCCCAAGGGGTAGGCGAGAGCGTGCACGGCGGCGACCGGGGCGTTGGCGAAAGCCTGTCCCGCATACATGGCGCCGAGCAGCATCGCGCCGCGGGCCTCCACGTCCGTCGGACTCACGACCGCGCGCTCGATATGCGTGGCGAGCAGTCGCAAGGCCTCGCGCGCGAGCATGTCGGAGAGCGGATTTTTGAGGCGCAAGCTGGTGTACGCCTCGATGGCATGCACCATCGCATCGATGCCCGTTGCCGCGGTGACCGGGGCTGGCATCGACAGCGTGAGCAGCGGATCGAGGATCACCCGATCGGCCAGAAGCGTGCGGCTGACCACGCCCATTTTGGTGGTGGCGCCCGTGGTGACGACGGCGACCATGGTGACTTCGGATCCGGTGCCTGCGGTGGTTGGCACCTGAATGAGCGGCATGCGGCGCGAGTTCACTTTGTCGACGCCGTACATCGTCTCGAGCGACTGCTCGCCGCACATCAGCACGGCGACGAGCTTGGCGGTATCCATGCTGCTGCCGCCGCCGAAACCGATCACGCCATCGCAGCCCGCCTGCCGAGCGAAGGCGGTCGCTTCGAGCACGATCGCGGTCGGGGGGTCGGCCACCACTTCGGCATAAACGCTCACCGCAACGCCTGCTGCCTCGAGGCTCGCGATGGCGGGGGCATGCATCTGCCGCGCGGCGATGCCGCCGTCGGTCACGAGCAAGGCGTGACGAATTCCGCTGTGCTTCGCGAGCACCCCGATTTCACTGAGGCTGCCGGCACCGAAAACGATGTCGCTCGTGGTGCTGAATTTCACGCTCGTCATGCTGGACTCTGCCTTGCTGCGCTCGATCGACGGGCGCAGTCTGCCATCCCGTAGCGAATGGCACCATAATCGAGCCATGCAAGATCTCGATGCTTTTCGTCACGACGTTCGCCACTGGCTCGAAGCCCATTGCCCGCCCGCGCTGCGTGGCGTGGCGATTCCGATCGGCGACCTCTACACCGGCGGGCGCCATCCGAAGCCCCTGTACCCCGATCAGCCCGCGTGGTGCGCCGCGATGGCCTCGCGGGGCTGGACGGTACCCGAGTGGCCGGCCGAATACGGCGGCGGTGGGTTGTCGCGCGAGCAGTCGGCCGTGCTGCGCGAGGAGATGCGCCGGGTCGGTGCGCCGACGCCACTCTTCAGCTTCGGCATCAGCATGCTCGGGCCCGTGCTGCTCAAGTTCGGCAGCGAGGCGCAGAAGCGCCGCTTCTTGCCGGAGATCGTACGCGGCGAGATCCGCTGGTGTCAGGGTTACTCCGAGCCGAATTCGGGTTCGGACTTGGCAAGCCTCATGACGCGCGCCGAAGATCGCGGCGATCACTATCTCGTCAACGGCCAGAAAATATGGACGTCGCACGGCGATGAGTCGGACTGGATGTTCTGTCTCGTGCGTACCAACCCGAGCGTGCCCAAGCACGAAGGCATCAGCTTCGTACTGTTCGATATGCGTACGCCAGGGGTCACGGCGCGGCCGATCAAGCTGATCAGCGGCGCTTCGCCATTCTGCGAGGTGTTCTTCGACAACGTGCGCGTCGAGAAGTCGCATCGCGTCGGTGAGGAGGGGCAGGGCTGGGCGATCGCCACGTATCTGCTCTCGCACGAGCGCGAAATGATTTCCGGCCTGGGCAGCCTCATCAGTGGCACTGCGCTCGCGCAGCGTGCACTCAAAATATTCGGCGCCGATGCCGCCGGCAAGCTGCGTAGTGGAGGGCTGCGCCACGCGCTCGCCCGCTTCGAGTTGGACTCGGCAGCGTTCCGGATCACGCTGGCGCAGGCGGCGCGTACCCGCCATGCGGCCGGCATGGGTGCCATGGCCTCGGCCGTCAAATATTTCGGGACCGAGCTCAACAAGCGACGCAACGAGTTGCATCTCGACATCGAAGGCGCCACGGCTCTGCAATGGGAGGCGCGCGGGCCCGCGGGCGAGGCTTGGGCATCAGACTGGCTGCGTTCCAAGGGCAATTCGATCGAGGGCGGCACGTCCGAGATCCAACTCAACATCATCGCCAAGCGCGTGCTCGGTCTGTGAGGTCGCCATGCCACTGGCATTGACCGAAGAACAAGAAATGCTCAGCCGTTCGGCGGCCGAGTTTCTCGCCGATCGCGCGTCCTTGGCGCAGTTTCGCACGTGGCGCGAACGCAGCCACCAGCAGGCCTTCGACCCTGAACTTTGGCGCGAGATCGCAGGTATGGGCTGGCCCGGCATTGCCATCGGCGAAGAGCAGGGCGGTGCGGGTTTGGGCTTGGCCGGGCTCGGTGTCGTGCTCGAGCAGTTGGGCCGTCACCTCAGCGTCACACCCATGAATTCGACCGTGTTGTG
>Ga0129333_10000551_pt1 | contig 31041 bp, 27 predicted proteins | sample CPB6_08_DNA_FD_94474 | JGI IMG/M metagenome (GOLD analysis project Ga0129333, IMG submission 94474) | Freshwater to marine salinity gradient microbial communities from Chesapeake Bay, USA - CPBay_Sum_0.6_0.8_DNA | ecosystem: Environmental > Aquatic > Marine > Coastal | place: USA: Chesapeake... | reverse complement strand
CCTTGCACAATACCTGAGTTTCAAAGACACCACATCCAAAAAGAATTCACTTTCAAAGTTGGTGGGCTCATTCATGGATAAAAACAAGCAACAGGCTCGAATCAGTGTGAATATGGCAGATATTGGAAGTTATCGGCTACCGCTGTTACTTGACAGTATCCAACAAAAAGCAGATTCGTTATTCAATACTTCAGAAAAAAGAACACATGAAATTGAATTAACAGGAACCAGCGTAACATTTTTGGAAGGAAGTCGATTTATTATCAATGGACTCAAAGAAAGTATTTTCTGGGCCTTTTTACTGATTAGTCTTTGTATGTTATACCTTTTTCGTTCGGCCCGTATTTTGATCAGTTCACTAATTCCTAATATCATTCCATTGATCATTACCGCGGGGGTAATGGGCTGGGCAGGAGTACCCCTAAAACCTTCTACTGTGTTAGTTTTTAGTGTGGCATTAGGGATTGCCATTGATGTAACGATACGATTTTTGGTAAATTATAAACAAGAATTACCAAATCAAAATCAAGATATCAAAGCCACTGTAATTCAAACAATTTATAGTACTGGAATCAGCATTATCTACACTTCACTGGTTTTAATTGCAGGCTTTATCATTTTTTGTTTCAGTGATTTTGGTGGAACGATGGCATTGGGATGGCTCACCTCCCTTACATTAATTACTGCAACACTTACCAATTTGATTTTACTTCCTGCCATTTTACTTTCAATTGGGAAAAAGAAGTAAAAGGGATACAACTATCTTTGTCAATTACAAATCTCCCACTTGGAAAAAAGCAACTTTGTTGACCAGATCAGAATTTTTTGCCGCAGCGGACACGGGGGTGCTGGCAATAAGCATTTCATGCGAAATAAATTCACAGCACTGGGTGGACCAGATGGTGGCGACGGGGGACGTGGCGCACACATTATTTTAAAAGGTAATCGTAATCTTTGGACACTTTTACACCTTCGCTATTACAAAAATGTACTCGCCGAAGATGGAGAAAAAGGTGGTGCGAATAATTGTCATGGCAGAGATGGAAAAGATATTATCATTGAAGTACCACTAGGCACGATTGCCCGTGATGAAGAGACAGGAAAAAAAGAAGTAGAGATCTTAGAAGATGGACAGGAAATTATCTGGATGCCTGGCGGAAAAGGTGGATTAGGCAATTCTCATTTTGCAACACCCACTAACCAGGTACCTGAACATGCACAACCTGGACTGCCGGGTATCGAAGGATGGAAGATTTTAGAATTAAAAGTACTGGCCGATGTAGGTTTGGTAGGTTTTCCTAACGCAGGGAAATCCACCTTATTGTCTGTAATCACAGCGGCCAAGCCAAAGATTGCAGATTACGCCTTTACCACCATTACCCCTAACCTTGGAATGGTTGAGTACAGAGACGGAAGAAGTTTTTGCATGGCTGATTTGCCAGGAATCATCGAGGGTGCTGCAGAGGGAAAAGGGCTGGGCCACCGATTTTTACGACATATCGAACGCAATGCTGTCTTATTATTTTTGATACCTGCAGACAGTAAAGATCACCGAAAAGAATACGAAATTCTGGTTAGCGAATTAGAACAATACAATCCGGAACTATTACATAAACAATTCGTAATTGCCATCAGTAAAAGTGATATGCTGGACGAAGAATTGAAAACAGCGATTGCCAAAGAGTTACCAGAAAATATTCCACACCTATTTATCTCTTCCGTAACGAATCAAGGACTGGTAGTGCTAAAAGATAAATTGTGGTCTATATTAAACGAACCCATCCAGACCGCATGAGACAGCATTGCTTTTTTTGTCAACACGAGATAGAACCTATTCATGTGCATGGACATTATCAATGCCCGGTTTGCGGTATTAATATTATGCCTTGTTGTGATGGAGATAACTGTGATACCAATCTGCTATTGAAAAAAGAATCAATAACTCCGACCAACCGTATCACAGGCAGCTTTGAGGAGTGACTAGCACTTTTAATGTCTTGCCTATAATCTCAACAATTGATCGTAATTGATATCTGGCCTTATCAAAAAATTGAAGAGCCGAAGCAGCCTGTTTTTCGTAGGTTTGTTAACTAAATTTTGATGCCATGAGAAAGTTATTATTATCCTTCCTTTTCATTTGCGTAATGATAGGTCGAACACTAGCAGATGAAGGAATGTGGTTACCCCTTTTACTCGGAAAACAAGTGTATGATGAAATGGTGAAAAAAGGCTTGAAGCTCACCAAAGAACAATTGTATCAAATCAATAAACCCTCTTTAAAAGATGCCATCATCATTTTTGGAGGTGGCTGTACAGGAGAAATTGTCAGTTCAAAAGGACTAATATTTACAAACCATCACTGTGGTTATGACGCAATCGCCACGGCGAGCAGTGTAGAGAAAAACTATTTACGAGATGGATTTTATGCGAAAAACTTGGGTGAAGAGATCAATACTAATCTTTCAGTTCAGTTTTTAGTACGTATCGATGACGTTACAAAAGAAGTAATGGATTCATTAAAAGGACTCACCGGCAGTGAGCGTGTACAAAAACAAGCAGCCGTATTATCAGCCATTAATAAAAGATTGAGTAATGCTGACGAAAGCATTGAAACAAGAGTTAGTTCTCTTTTTAAGGGAAATCAATTTTTAGCGTTTGTATACCAACGTTATTCTGATATCAGATTAGTAGGAACACCTCCTGAGAGTGTTGGTAAGTTTGGCGGCGATACTGATAATTGGGAATGGCCCCGTCACACTGGCGATTTCTCAGTTTTTCGTGTGTACACAGATGCAAATGGCAAGCCAGCAAAATATAATGCGGCTAATGTCCCTTTAAAACCTAAATGGTATTTGCCTGTTTCTTTAAAGCCCTTGAAAGATGGCGATTTTGCAATGATCTGGGGCTATCCAGGAAGCACAAATCGTTATGAAAGCTCCTATGGAATTCGCCTGGCAACTGATATTAGCAATCCAACCTTAGTGAGCCTTCGTGATGTTCGGCTTAAATATATGTTTGAAGAAATGAAGAAAGATCCTGCTGTAAAACTACAACTGGCCTCTTCTTATGCAAGCATTGCGAATTACTGGAAGTTTTTTGATGGCGAAACCAAGCAATTGCTCAAATATGATGTGTACGGACAAAAGAAAAAAGTTGAAGAAGGGTTCACGCAATGGGCAAAGGGTAAGCCAGAGTATGAAAATTTATTTGCCGACTGGGGAAAAGCGTATGATGCTTGGAGACCCTATTCGAAACATCAAATGTATATGCGCGAAGGTGTGCTAGGATCTCCGCTTATTTCATTTGCAGGATCATTATTACAACTAGAAGCGGTATTGACAAAGCCTGGCACCCCAGCTGCAGATGTCCGAAGAACTGTAGATGCAATTAACCAAGCACGTAAAGCATTCTTAGAGGGTGAAAACAAGATTTCTGATGAAAAAATATTGGCTGCAATAACCAGAATGTTTTACCAGGAGATAGACAAGCAACAACACCCTAGTACTTTCTTCCCAACATTAAAAAATCAATACGGTAGTTTGGATAATGAGGAAACCTATCGTCGTTACGCAGCTGATGTATTTTCAAAAACAATTGTATTTGATAACGCACGATGGGAAGCCTTTCTTGCAAAACCAGATGCCTCTACACTACAAACTGATCCTGCATTTATACATGCCAGCACCTTCATCAATAACTATAATTCCAAGTATGGTCTGTTTTCACAACAATTTGCATCCCGCAATGCAGAATATGGAAGGCTCTATTTGAAAGGAGTGATGGAAATGGATACAGTGAAAGCAAAAAAAATGTATCCTGATGCTACTTTCACTATGCGAGTGAGTTATGGAAACGTAAAAAGCTATCAGCCGCGTGATGCGGTAAAGTATGATTATGTGACTACGTCTCGCGGTCTTTTGGAAAAATATAGAGCAGGCGACTATGAGTTTGATCTTCCTGCCAAACAAGTTGAGATGATTCGAAACAAGGACTTTGGTCAGTATATGGACCCCACTCGCAAAGACCTGGTTATCGGATTTATCACAACCAATGATATTACCGGTGGTAACTCAGGTTCACCCGTATTGAACAATAAAGGTGAATTAATTGGATTAGCTTTTGATGGAAACTATGAAGCGCTAAGTCATAAACTAGCATTTGACAAAGACCTAAATCGTACTATCTGCGTAGATATACGATATGTGCTTTGGTGCATAGATAAATTAGGTGGCGCTCCTCATCTGATCAATGAATTGACATTGGCCAAATGAAAATAACACGGATTAGTCTTTATAAGCTAGCTATTCCATTAAAGGAACCCTTCATCACCTCGCTGGGTGTTGACACGAATGCTTTAAATGTATTGGTCAAAATTGAAACTGATGCAGGAATAACTGGCTTTGGAGAATGCAGTCCGTATATGCCGATCAACGGTGAAAGTCAAGATACCTGTTATGCAGTAGGGCAATATTTTGCTCGAGTTTTAATAGGGGAAAACCCATTAGAGATAAATGATGCTATTCAATTAATGGATAGTATCATTTATCTTAACAATAGCATTAAAAGTGCATTTGATATTGCTTTACATGATATTGCAGCTCAAGAGGCCGGTGTACCTCTATGGAAATTTTTAGGAGGAGAGGCTAACAAAGAAATTATTACTGATTACACAGTTAGTATTGGTGAACCCTCAAAAATGGCAGCCGATGCAAAATGGATTCTTGCACAAGGATTCCCCGCTATCAAAGTAAAGCTGGGACAGCAAGGTTCAAAGGATATTGAGCGGATTCGTGCCATTCGTACTGCAGTAGGTTCTACAATTCCCATTCGTATTGATGCAAACCAAGGCTGGAGTGTTAAAGAAGCCATCACTACCCTCAAGGCATTATCCTCATTTGATATTCAACACTGCGAGGAACCAATCTCCCGTCAACTTTATACGGAATTACCACGCATAAAAAAGGAAAGCCCTATTCCAATCATGGCAGATGAAAGCTGTGGCGATCCGTATGATGCAGCCAGATTGATTGCCATTAATGCATGTGATTATTTCAACATTAAAATTGGTAAGGCTGGTGGTTTACAAAAGTCAAAAAAAATTGTGGCTCTTGCAGATAGTGCCAAGATAAAAATGCAAGTTGGCGCCATGATTGAATCCCGGCTTGCCATGTCTGCATTTGCACATTTTGCCTGTTGCAGTCCCAATATTGTGCATTTTGATTTCGATACAGCCCTTATGTTTAAAGATGATCCGGTAGAAGGCGGAATTTGCTATGGGAAAAATGGACAAATTCACTTACCCGACCAACCCGGATTAGGTGCCAGAATTTCTGAGCAGTGGTTGTCAAAAATGGAATCGATTCAATTTTCCTAACCCTTTACAATCTTTGTAACTTCAATGTAAATCCTTTTAAAAAATTTACATTGAATTCAAATCAAGTGAGTGGAATAAATAGGGTAACTTACAAAAACGCAAAACGTTATCGCGAGCGTAAAATTGTATTCAGAAATTTTTTTCGTGATCTCCTTTTAATACTTCTTGGAATTTTTTCAGCATCATTTGGATTAAAAGGATTTCTACTTCCTAATCAGTTTATTGATGGAGGTGCAACAGGAATTTCGTTATTGCTTACAACCATTACAGGTGTTCCACTCTGGATGATCATTGTAGCCATTAATATCCCATTCATACTGCTGGGGCACCGGATACTAGGTTTTTCATTTGCAATCAAAACTAGCATCGCAATTATAGGGCTGGCACTCTGCTTAGCAACCATCAATTTCCCGCTTGTGACCGAAGACAAAATTCTGATTGCAGTTTTTGGAGGATTGTTTTTAGGAGCAGGTATTGGATTTACAGTCCGGGGTGGGGCTGTGATTGATGGTACTGAAGTATTAGCAATTTTTTTAAGCCGAAAAGTGGGAGCTAGCATTGGCGATATTGTCTTAATCATCAATATCATCATCTTTTCACTTGCAGCTTATTTATTAAGCATCGAGATAGCATTATACTCGATGATCACCTATATGCTAGCCTCCCGTATGCTAGATTTCATTATTGAAGGGATAGAAGAATATATCGGTGTAACAATTGTTTCATCACATAGCGAGGAATTACGCGACATGATCATCAACGTAATGGGCAGAGGAGTTACAGTTTATCATGGCAAAGGAGGTTATGGCAAAAGAGGAGAAAAGAGAGAAGTTAATATTCTTTACACTGTCATAACACGATTAGAGGTAAATAAACTAAATACAGAAATTGAAAAAATAGCGCCTACTGCATTTGTAGTGATGAATTCAGTGAAGGAGATTAAGGGAGGAAGAATAAAAAAAAGAAGGTTAGCTGAAGGTGGAAAATATTAATCAATTTTCCAACTCATTCCACCACCTTTCTCATCTTTGAGTTGAACTCCTAATGCTGCTAAACGGTCACGAATTTTATCTGAAGTCATAAAATCGCGACGACCTTTTGCCTCTTTTCGAATATCGATCAGTAACTCCATTACCCCTTGTAATTTTTCCTGATCAGCAGCATGAAGTGGTTGTAGCCCTAATATATCCTGCAGCCAAAGCTTCAATTCATTTTGCATTCGCGTCAGCGTATTAACTGCGAGTGCTGACTTAGCTGTAATTCCGTCTTTAATTGAGTTTAATACCGGCACTAGTTCAAATAGATTAGCTAGGACTTTTGCAGAGCTAAAATCATCATTCATAAAAAGCGGCAGCTCATCCAACAGCTGGTTTACTTTCTTTTCTAAAACAATATCCTCACCACTAATGGGATGTCCCCATTCCTGTATATTTAATTTCAGAAAACCCTCTACGGCATCCCATAGTCTTTTTAATCCTTTTTCTGCAGCCAATAAGGCCTCATTACTAAAATCGAGAGTACTGCTATAATGGGTTTGCAAAATAAAAAAACGAATCGTCATCGGATGGTAAGCCTTAGCTAACAAAGGGTGAGTGCCACTAAAAAGCTCAGTAAGTTTTATGACATTATTGTAGCTTTTTCCCATTTTACGACCATTGATCGTAATCATGTTATTGTGGACCCAATATCGAACCGGTGATTGATGATTGCAAATTGTACTCTGTGCAATTTCACTTTCGTGATGAGGAAACAATAGATCCATTCCTCCGCCGTGAATATCAAACTGTGCACCCAGGTATTTAGTAGCCATCGCAGAGCATTCGATATGCCAGCCCGGATACCCTACACCCCAAGGACTTTTCCAACGCATGATATGCTCCGGTGCAGCTGCTTTCCAAAGCGCAAAATCTGCCCGATCTCTTTTTTCATCTTGGCCCTCTAACTCGCGTGTAGTAGTTAATAATTCATCAATTACGCGACCACTCAACTTTCCGTATTCGTGAGTGGAAGCATATTTTTTTACATCGAAATAAACAGAACCGTTTTTCTCATACGCATATCCGGCTTTTATTATTTCTTCAATCATACCAATTTGCTCAACAATATGGCCCGTTGCAGTTGGTTCAATGGATGGAGGCAACGTATTAAATTGCTGCATCGCCCAATGAAAAAGATTCGTGTATTTCTGCACCAACTCCATGGGCTCCAATTTTTCCAATTGAGCCTTTTCAGCAATTTTATCAGTTGCAGCTCTACCCTCTTCCTCAAAATGTCCTGCATCAGTAATGTTTCGCACATAACGAACCTTATACCCCAAATGCTGCAAGTAACGGTACACCACATCAAAGGTGATGTAAGGACGCGCATGTCCTAGGTGGCTCTCTCCACTCACAGTGGGCCCACATACATACATACCCACATGCCCCTTAACCAGGGAAATAAATTCTTCTTTCTGTCTAGTTAACGAGTTGTAGAGATGAAGGGATTGCATGCTGCAAAGATGATTAAAATATCATTACGGACGGCGTCGCCTGATATCAGCAACAATCATATAATGATCTGAGTAGTCCTTCTTTTCGCGCTTGAACTGAACAACAGAGAAGCGAGGATCGGTAAAAATATAATCGATACGCAAGGTGGGAGACAAGCTGCGAAAGGTTCGTCCAATTCCGTAGCCTTTTTCCAAAAATGCATCTTTCATTGATCCGCGTACTTTAAAATAGGTATAAGAATTAGGAACATCATTAAGATCACCTGTTATTACTACTGGATACGGAGAATTGTTTCTAACCTGGTCAATGATATCCGCCTGCATGCTTCGAATAACAATACCCCTTTTTAACTTGGCTACGATGGGTATGGAGTGATAAACCAAACTATCTTCCCTGCTTTTGATTTTTTCCATCCGCCAGTAGTCAATCTTGTCGAATCGCTGCGACTGCAAATGTGTTGTAAAGACCCGAATCGTATCAGATCCAACCTTAATATCCGCCTGCACAAGCGTTTCCGGTTGAGAAGGACGAGGATAACGTAAAAAAGAACTATCGATAATAGGAAACTTAGAGAATATAATAGAGCTGTAATAGTTTCGATCCCCATCTTTATCGAATGGAAAATAATAATATCGAAATCCTAACGACTGCTGAATAGCATGAATATTATCATAGAATGCAGGATTCTCTGAGGTATAGAATTCTTGCAGACATAAAATATCTGCCCTCTGTTCTTTAAGAAGCGACAGCATTTTTTTTCGTGTCGCACTGCCCTTATTATTATTACGTGCTAACTCAATAAATCGGGCCACGTTCCAACTCACAATCCGAATAGAACGCCCACCAGAATCGGTGGCAAAGGATAATGGCGCATTAAATCCAATAAAGACGGCTACACTTTTATAGCCAAGTCCCAAAGCGATTAATGAAATAAAAATGAGATCAAATTTTAAAAGTAACAACCAGCCAAAAAAGAAGCAACCCACTAAAAGAAGTAAGACAGGAAAGCTCAAACCCATCATAGAAACCCACCACCACTGTTGAGGATGCATGAGGGGAATCAGGGAAGAAAGTAGAAAAAGGAGAACGACCAGCCAATTAGCATAGATAAAAAAACGCTTGGTGAAAAGTCGAAGCCGGCTTGCCATTTCTGCAATATAAGAAAAACAGGCGGGGCTATTTTTTTAGCAGCGTGTCAGCTTTGGCTAAACTATTTACTACCGCGTCTTTAACCTTTGATACTTTATCAAACTCAGATCGTAAATAAGCCAGTCTGATCTCTATATTATTTTTTCCAGAATCAAGATTAAACTCCATCATCCATTGATCCATTGCAAAATCAGCATAATTTAAGTCACTAACCAGAGTCTCTAACTCCTTTTTATAAGCCGTAAGTGTCGCAGCAGAGCGAGTTGGCAATGCCCCGATCGAGTCTAGCAAAGCCTGAGCTTTTTTTTGAGCGCCTCTCACCTTTCCCATTTTTGGCATCACCTGGTCATGCATCTCCATAACCTGTCCATACATACTATCTGCTGGGGTTTTTGGTGTCTCCATGGTAGAATGCCCATGATGATCATTAGAACTATTGGTAGAAGATTGGCAAGCCAGTAAGACGGACAAACCCATGAAACAAAAAAAGTATACTCTTAACATACCAGTAAATTTTAGCAAAGGTAGTTCCATTCCCGTCGAGAAAAAAGCATGAATGATAAATAGGTAACTTCGCCACTGTAAGCTTCCCCTATGAAACAACTCAACAATTATATCCAGGGACAATGGATAGCCGGAACAGGTAACGGACAATTATTGACTGATGCTGTAACCGGGGAGCCCTTTGCACAAGCCAGCACACAAGGAATCGACTTCAAATCTGTAGTTGAATATGGCCGAAAGGTGGGAAACCCAGCGCTACGTTCATTAACTTTTCACGAAAGAGGACTTCGTCTAAAAGCACTAGCGCTTCACTTACAAAAATATTTACAAGCCTTTTACTCGCTCAGTTATAAAACTGGTGCAACAAAAGCAGATAGTTGGGTAGATATTGAAGGGGGGATCGGCAACTTGTTTGCTAATGCATCGCTTCGAAGAAAGTTTCCCAATGAAACATTTTGTATTGACGGAGAGTCACACAACTTGAGTAAACAAAATACATTCATGGGTACTCACATACTTGTTCCCAAAGAAGGAGTAGCCATTCATATCAACGCTTTTAATTTTCCGGTTTGGGGTATGCTGGAAAAAATTGCGGTCAATTTATTAGCGGGCGTTCCCGCCATTGTTAAACCTGCAACGATTACTTCGTATTTAACTGAAGCAGTTTTCAAAGAAATTATTGCTAGCAAGATTTTTCCAGAAGGATCCTTGCAATTACTATGTGGAAGTGCAGGAGATTTACTCCAATGGGTCGATAGTCAAGATAGCGTGACCTTTACAGGAAGTGCCCATACCGGAGCACTCTTAAAAAGAACCCCTTCGATACTGGCAAATAATGTCTCCTTTACGATGGAAGCCGACAGCCTTAATTGTATAGTGTTAGGTGAGTCCGTACAGCCAAATGATCCAGAATGGGATTTGTTTATTAAAGAAGTGCGAAAAGAAATGACTTTAAAATCCGGACAACGCTGTACCGGTGTGCGTCGCATATTTGTACCCCAATCTCAGTTAACTGCCGTAGCAGAGTCGCTAAAAAAAGCGTTAGCGCAAACAATTATTGGGTCTCCGCAAAATGAAAAAGTCCGCATGGGCAGTTTAGCCGGAATCTCACAACGCGAGGAGGTATTAACGCAGGTTAGAAAATTATTAGCTAGCTCTCAACTCATTTATGGATCACTAGATAGCGTAGAAGTAGTAGAGGCTGATGCGATCAAAGGAGCATTTCTCTCTCCTCTACTACTACTCAATGAAAAACCATTTCATAGCAATGAGCCCCACGAGATAGAAGCCTTTGGCCCCGTGAGCACCTTGATGCCTTATAATGGAATAGAAGAAGCTATTACACTTAGTAAACTAGGTAAAGGAAGTCTGGTTACAACCATTGTAACGAACAACGAACAAGAAGCAAAAAAATATGTACTGGGTGCAGCCACCCATCATGGTAGAATTTTAGTTCTCAACAGGGATTGCGCTAAAGAAAGCACCGGCCATGGTTCTCCTCTCCCTTTACTTGTACATGGGGGTCCAGGAAGAGCAGGAGGCGGCGAAGAAATGGGTGGCATCCGTGGTGTAAAACATTACTTACAACGAACCGCCTTACAAGGTTCTCCCACCATGATTACCGCAATCACCAATGTATATCAACCTTATGCAAAAGGAAAAGAACCAGGAAAACATCCGTTTAAAAAATACTTTGAAGAATTAGAAATTGGAGACCAACTTTTAACTGAACCACGCTTAATCACAGCCGAAGATATTGATCGATTTGCAGATTTAAGTGGTGATCATTTTTATGCACATTTGCACAAAACAGATTTTTCAAATACGATGTTTGAAAAACAAGTAGCACACGGCTACTTAATTATGAGTTTAGCAGCAGGACTATTTGTGGACAGCTATGAAAAAAATCCAGTACTGCTTAACTATGGAATTGATGAACTTCGTTTCACAAAACCTGTGTACCCGGGCAGCAGCATCCAAATTCGCTTTACTTGTAAAGAAAAATTATTACAGGATAAACGAGTAGTAGAAAAGCCAGAAGATTATAAAAGAGGAGATGAGATAGAAAAAGGGATTGTCAAATGGCTGGTAGAAATTTTAGATGAGACAAACGAAATAACCGGAGTGGCCACAATCCTCACCATGGTTGCAAAAAAAGAACAATCAAAATAATTGCAATGGAAGCAGCTTTTGTAAAATCAACTACTAACGAAGGTCTTTGTACCATTTCATTTTTTCATCCCCAGAGTAATTCACTCCCTGCGGCTATTTTACAGCAATTGGCACAAGCCATAACAGAAGCAGGAAAAGACAAAAACTGTAAGTTGATTTTATTAAGAAGTAATGGGGAAAAAGCATTTTGTGCAGGAGCTTCATTTGATGAGCTGACACAAATTAAAACTGAAACAGAGGGGCTTCATTTTTTTAGTGGGTTTGCGCATGTAATCAATGCGATGCGTACCTGCAGAAAAGTTATTATTGGACGTATCCATGGTAAATGTGTAGGGGGTGGTGTTGGTTTAGCAGCGGCTGTTGATTATGCACTAGCTACCGAAGATGCTGCCGTTAAATTAAGTGAACTGGCAGTGGGGATAGGACCATTTGTAGTTGGCCCTGCCGTAGAAAGAAAAATTGGCCTTTCCGCCTTTTCCCAATTGGCGCTTGATGCAACCGCATGGCGTTCGGCAGAATGGGCGCACCAAAAAGGGTTATTTGCAGAATTATTCGAAGATGCACAAGGACTAGACGAGGGAATTAATCGAATTGTTTCAAGACTACTAGCGAGCAGTGAGGCGGCATTACAGGAGCTCAAATTAATTTTTTGGAAAGACACAGCTCACTGGGAAACACTACTCCTAGAGCGTGCTGCAATCAGCGGACGACTGATACTGAGTGAAGAAAGCAGAAAAGCCATCGCCGCATTTAAAAACAAATGAGTTTTTTACAATTCAACCCCGACAACTTTAATTCCTTTTGTGATATTCTCGCAAAACGAGATAAAGATTTAAAGCAGATCATACAAGCACATGGCTATCCTACTCCATGGATTCGTCCTAATAGTTTTCAAACACTTGTGCTGACTATTTTAGAGCAGCAGGTATCGCTGGCCGCTGCTTACGCTGCATTCAACCGATTAAAAAATAAAATCGGAACCGTTACACCTGGAAAAATTCTTTCACTAACTGATGAAGAATTACGTGCCTGTTATTTTACGCGACAAAAAATTGTGTATGCAAAGGGATTGGCAGAAGCCGTTCAATCACGCACGATTCAACTTAAAAAAATGGAGGCCCTGCCCGATGAAGAAGTAAGGGCAAGATTAATACAATTGAAAGGGATTGGTAATTGGACTGTAGATGTTTATTTGATGCATGCTCTTTGTAGAACAGATCTATTTCCACTTGGAGACCTGGCACTCGTCAATAGCCTGAAACAGGTAAAAAAGTTAAAGCCAGAAACCAGCAAGGAAAAAATGTTAGCGATCGCTGAACCCTGGAGACCCTACCGGACTATTGCTTCGATGATTTTATGGCACGATTACCTGAAAAGAAAAGGAACCAAAATTCAGGCTTAAATATTCAATCCCCCACAAACACTCAATGTCTGTCCCGTTACATAAGCAGACAGATCACTGGCTAAAAACAAGGTGGCATTTGCAACATCTTTTGCACCCGCAAATCGACCCAGTGGAATACCTGCTTTATATTTTTCAGCAGCTTCACCTTCCTGTAAATACTGGGTCATATCAGTTTCAACAAAACCTGGTGCAATAGCGTTACAACGAATATTTCTACTTCCTAATTCCTTTGCAATTGATTTAGTAAATCCGATTACACCTGCTTTACTTGCTGCATAACTACTTTGTCCGGCATTCCCCATTTCCCCAATCACAGAACTCATGTTGATAATAGAACCACTTCGCGCCTTCATCATTGGTCTAATCACCTGCTTGGTCATATAAAAAACACTATTCATATTAACCTGTATTACTTCATTCCATTGCTCAGTTGTCATTCGCATGAGCAGATTGTCTTTAGAAATACCCGCATTATTAACACATACATCAATGGTGCCAAATTCTTTCAACACGTCTGCTACAAATTGTTCGCACTGTGCTGCATCACCTGCATTACTTTTCCAAGCCTTTGCCTTTACACCCATCCCCTGCAAACGACTTTCTAATTGGGCAGCTTTTTCAGCACTACTCTCACTTACATAAGTAAATGCAACATGTGCACCGTGCTCAGCAAATAATAATGCAATTCCTTCTCCAATTCCGCGTGCTGCACCTGTAACAATAACAACTTTATTTTCTAATAATTTCATAGTGTTTAATTTAAACCGTCACAAAAGTAGGATTATTCAACTGTAAGATCTCCTCCAAAAGCTTTCTGTCATTACTCAACCGAGGTACTTTATGTTGGCCACCTAATTTTCCTTTATTCCGTAACCAGGTTGCGAATGTTCCCTGCACAACTTTGTATATGATGGGCTCACGCAACGCAATATTGCGATGTCGTTTTGCTTCATAGTCACTGTTAATTGTTTGCAATGACCGATCTAAAATAGAAGAGAACTGCTGTAAAGAAGAAGGTTCCTGTTCAAATTCAATCAACCATTCATGTGCACCATTTGCCGTGTCACTAAAATAGACCGGCGCTGCAGTATAATCAGTAACACTAGCACCAGTTTCTTGACAAGCAATTGCAATAGCCTTATCTGTATTGTCAACAATTAATTCTTCCCCAAACGCATTGATAAAATGTTTTAGCCGCCCTGATACATTGATTCTAAAAGGATGTAACGAAACAAACTCAACAGTATCTCCAATCAAATAACGCCAAAGTCCTGAATTAGTACTAATAACCAGCGCATATTGTTGGCCTACTTCTACATCCTGTAACCCAATGGTACGCGGACTAGCCGCATCCACTTCGCTCAATGGCATAAACTCCATAAAAATGCCATGATCGGTGAATAAAAGCATGCCCTCTTGGGTTGGATCATCCTGTGCTGCAAAAAATCCTTCACTCGCATTATACATATTCATGAAAGTGACTTCCTTTCCCAACAATTTGGAGAATTGCTGACGATAAGGTGCAAAGGCGACTCCCCCATGCAGATAAAGTTCTAGCGATGGCCATACCTCAGCGATGGACTGCTTTCCGGTCAATTCTAAAATTCGTTTGAATAATACCAGCGTCCACGTGGGAACTCCAGAAATAGAAGTAACATTCTCCTGTATAGTGCTTTGTGCAAGTTTTTCAATTTTGGACTCCCACTCCTCCATTAAAGCAATATTGAGTTCCGGAGTCCGCAGCCAATGACCCCAAAAGGGAGTATTCTGCAAAAGCACTGCACTAAGATCGCCTACTTGAGCTTCTGGATTAATTGGACTCAGCGTATGACTTCCTCCAATAATTAATCCTTTACCTGTGAGTAATGCAGAGTCAGGGCGATTACAATAATAAAGTGTCAACACATCCTTAGAAGCACGGTAATGTCCTTCTTGTAAACATTCTTCACTTACCGGAATAAACTTACTACGATCACTGGTAGTGCCACTGCTTTTGGCAAACCAATTGATAGGAGTATTCCAAAGAATGTTTTGTTCTCCCTCCATGATGCGTTCGATATAAGGCTTAAGATCATCATAGTCATGAATAGGAACTGCTTCTTTAAAAGACTTTATATTAAATAGACTTGAAAAATTATACTGTCGACCAAACTCAGTGTACTGTGCAGATGCTACCAAATTTTGCAATACCTCACGCTGGGCATTCATAGGATTATCTCGCCATGCTTGTATGCGCCACGATCTTAACCGGGCCAATGAGGATATTGCCGGAGACAAAAGATTCATCGATAAGGAAAATTAACCAAAAATTATTAGCTATATGAGTTTAGCAGTTGCGTGCGAAGCTGCTCCTTGATTGCAGCGGGGGCAAAGCAGTGATCCACAGCCTGTAAATTACAGGCCAAAAAATCCGCCAGCGTCCATCCAAAGGTTGCAGCAATAGACGCATATTCACCACTTAATGTTACAGGCGTTACCGTTCTTGCATCGGTGTTCACACTAACCGAGATACCCTCTTTATACAATTTATCAATAACATGAGCAGCAAAGGATGAATAAACATTAGTTCGAAGATTACTGCTTGGACATACTTCCAGGTGAATATTTTTTTCACGAAGATGTGTAAGAAGCCGTGGATCTTCGGTACTGCGTACTCCATGTCCGATTCGACTTGGATGAAAGTGATGTAAAACATCCCAAACACTAGAGGCGCCACAGGCTTCACCAGCATGCGCAGTACAAGGAATACCTTTTTGTTGCGCAAACTCAAATGCCTTTTGGTGAGTAGTAACTGGATAGCCTGCTTCATCGCCCGCAATATCAAATCCAACCACCCATCCGTCACTTATAAACTGTTCCACTAATTGAACTGTCATCATACTCTCCTCTTCACAATAATGACGCAAGGTGCAAAGGATAAGACGCGGAATAACTTTATATAATTTTGAACCATCTTGCAAAGCATGTTGCACATGATTAATTATCTCAACAGGTGTTAGTCCTTTTAATGTATGAAGTAAGGGGGCAAAACGAATCTCAACATACACCACCCCATCCTCATCCATTTGTCGAAGTAGATCCAGCGTAACTAATCGCAACTGCTCAGGGGTCTGCATAAGCAGATATCCTCTTGCAGATCGTTTGATATATTCTAATAAATCGGTAGAACAAACCGGAGCAATAAATTCTGACTCAAATTGCTCACGCGTTACAGAGGGGTCGATTGTATGAACAACCTCATAACTTAAACTACAATCCAAATGGAGATGTAACTCAATTTTAGGAAGCTGTTTGTAATCCATGCGTCAATTTAAAATAAATCAATGAGTAGAAGATTGATTTTGCATGGCCTCTTCGTAGATCCAGTCTTTACGTTTGAGTTCAAAATTGCGACCCAGGTATAATTTTCGTACTTGTTCGTCAGCCGCTAATTCCTCTGCACTTCCATGTTTAAAGATGCGTCCTTCTATTAACAAATAAGCCCGGTCACAAATCGATAGCGTTTCTGTTACGTTATGATCGGTGATTAAAATACCAATATTCTTAAACTTGAGTTTAGCAACAATTGCTTGAATATCCTCTACAGCAATCGGATCGATACCGGCAAAGGGTTCGTCTAACAATATAAACTTAGGATCTACTGCCAATGCGCGGGCAATCTCTGTTCTTCTTCTTTCACCCCCACTCAATACATCTCCATTACTTTTACGAACGTGGCCCAATCTGAATTCTTCCAAAAGTGATTCCAATTTATTGCGTTGCTCTTGCTTGGAAAGAGTGGTCATTTCTAATACAGCCGATATATTATCCTCCACACTCAGCTTTCTAAATACAGATGCCTCTTGAGGCAAATAGCCAATGCCCATTTGAGCTCTTTTATACATGGGTAATGCTGTGATATCCTGATCATTTAAATAAACGGTACCCGAATCAGGTTTAATAAGTCCCACTACTTGATAAAAGGAAGTTGTTTTACCAGCACCATTAGGACCCAATAAACCTACGATCTCGCCTTGTTTAACTTCAAAAGAGACTTGGTTAACAACTGTTCGTGTACCATAGCGTTTGACCAGGTTTTCGGTACGTATCTTCAACTGCATAGAACAAAAGTATGTAAGTTTGTACATTAGACACCTATGAAAGTCATCGACCACATTAACCAGGCCAAAAGTACCCTTGTATCATTTGAAGTACTCCCCCCCCTAAAAGGAAAGGGCATTGATGCATTATACAGACACCTGGATCCATTAATGGCTTTCAACCCCTCTTTTATCAATGTGACTTACCATCGCAGTGAGCATGTTTTTAAAAAGAAAGCTGACGGCAGTTTTGAAAAAGTAGTTGTTCGCAAAAGACCTGGAACAGAAAGTATTTGTGCAGCAATTATGAATCGTTATAATGTAGATACAGTTCCCCATTTAATATGCGGGGGTTTCAGTGTAAACGAAACAGAAGACGCACTAATCAATCTGAATTACTTAGGTATCGATAATGTTTTGGTCTTACGTGGAGATGCAGCTAAAAATGAAAGCACATTTGAACCTGAGCCCGGCGGACATAAGTATGCAGTGGATTTATTACGTCAAGTTGTATCTCTTAATGATGGAATCTATCTGGAAGAAGAACTTCGTGATACACAAAAAACTAAGTTTTGTATTGGGGTAGCCGGTTATCCTGAAAAACATTTTGAAGCGCCTAATCGCGATACAGATCTTCAGCATCTAAAAAAGAAAGTTGAAGCCGGAGCAGACTATATTATTACGCAAATGTTTTTTGATAATGCCAAGTTTCATGCATTTGTAAAAGATTGTCGCGAAAATGGTATTACTGTTCCAATTATACCTGGATTAAAACCGATCTACTCTAAAAAGCAGTTAACCATACTTCCTAAAACATTCCATATTGACCTTCCAACTGAGCTATCTAACGAAGTGCTCCGTTGCAAAACAGATTTGGATGTGGAGAAAGTAGGACGGGAGTGGCTACTAGCACAATCAAAAGAGCTGAAAGCAGCGGGTGTACCTGTATTACACTACTATACGTTAGGTCGTCCTCAATTGGTTGCTGACGTAGTAAAAGACATCTGATTATTTCGTGTTTTCCTTCAACTTCAATTGTAAAATTTCATCAATCTGCTCAAAGGAAAGTTTCTTTGCTATAATTCGCTTGTCTTTATCTAAAAGGTAAAGTGTAGGGAATGATTGTACATCATACAACTGAGAATATCCAGGAATATTATTAGCTACTCGTTCTTTTTCTGCATCTTTAGAGTAGTATACATGACTCCAATTCCCGATATTTTTTTCACGGATAAACGCAAGCCAATCATTTTTAGTACCATCATTCTCCTTTGCTACCGCATAAATTCCTAGGCCTTGCGACTTCCAACGAGCTTGATAAACAGAATCAATCCGAGGCAACGTTTCTTTACAATGTCCACAAAGCGGATCCCAAAACACTACTAAGGTGTAGTCCTTTTTGAGACCATATAGTGAAAGCGTCTTGCCAGCTGTATCTGTCAACTGGATGTCTGATGCAGGATTTCCAAAAATATTAGCCATTAAACTATAGGCCCTGTCTGTTATAGTTTTTTTACCCTGCTCACTCAACCAAGAAGGAGGGTTAGTAGCAAAATACTTTTCATACATATGAACAAACACTGCATCTTCCCACATATACCGCTGTGTGTAATACCTATTAATAAAACGGAGTAACAGAAACCGTTCCATTTCTTCATTGGCCTTGGCAAAGCTGAGCATATAATCCATCTCTTTGTTAACAGAGTCAGGATGTGGAGTAACTAACTGATTAAAATAACGATCAACTTTATCTTCAAAAAAAGTAGTATAAGCTAAACGCCCATCCCAAAATTCTACGCCATCCCAATAATGCTCCTTGTAATAGCGAAAAGCAGCTACAGAATCTTCACGCGTAACTGGCCTCTGTAATGTTGCAGGCAAAACAGGTTCTTTCATTGCATTTAATAAAACGCTTAGGATCGTTTTGGGATTTTCAGTAATTACTTTTTCACGATAATCCCGGAGATCAAGATCTAATCGGGTTAGCTCTTTAGTGAGGTTTGCTGAATCAGCAGCGGTAATAGCTTTTTTTAGTTTTTCTTTTACATTATTAATTTGCTCGCCCTTTTCTCCCATAGTACGCTGATACAATGCAAACAAATCGTTATCAGGTGAGTTTTGAAAACGAACTGAAGCAGGAGTAGTCGCAGAATCAGCAATAACAGAAAAGTGTTGTTGCTTGTCGATCAATACCTCAAAAAATCCAGAACGATTTGGATAGCCAATTAAATAGATCCCACCTTGAAGAGGTTTATCGCCTTTAAATATACCCGTGCTCTTTGCATCTAGTTTTACAGAATCAATGATTGGGTAGGTTTTTCCAAAGTAATGACCTAGATAAATATATTGATCACGATAGGGAGTAAATGTCACCTTTATCTCATACCCCTTTTGTGCGTGGCTTACTTGGGCTAGAAGTAAGCAAAAAAAGAAAATAAAATTTTTCATATGCATTCAAAAGGTAAAGTTATTAAAAACTAGGTACCCTTCCGAAGGTTATCTTTGCAGCGTGCGTGGTAAAAATAAAAATAGAATCCTATCCAACCTACTTGTAGAAGACTATGCAGCAGAAGGAAAATGTATATCCCGCGTAGACGGAAAGGTGATTTTCATAGATGGAGTTGTACCCGGCGATATCGTTGATGTACGTCTACTTAAAAGTAAAAAAGATTGGGGTGAGGCAACTGCAGTGCATTTTCATACCTATTCTCAGAATCGCACCGAGATCCGCTGTATTCATATGGGTGCATGCGGAGGTTGCCAATGGCAAATGCTTCCTTATGAGTGGCAATTAAAATACAAACAACAGCAAGTAGAACAGACCTTAAAAAGAATTGGCAAGGTTGAACTTCCTTTAATCGATAACATAGTGGGATGTGCCACACAGTATTACTACCGAAATAAAATTGAATATACGTTTAGTAATAAAAGATTTTTATTGCCCACAGAACTCAATGATCCTTCCATATCGGCTCAACAAAATGTAGCCGGATTTCATGCCAGAGGATTTTTTGATAAAGTAGTTGATATTGAAACCTGCCATTTGCAAGCAGAACCTACCAATGCAATTCGATTATTTATTAAAGAGTACGCTAATAAATATGATCTATCTTTTTATGACTATCGAACGCATGAAGGCTATTTGCGTAATCTTCAAATCAGACTTTGCAAAACGGGAGAGATTATGGTTAATCTTATTGTTGGAGAAGATAACCCTTCAAAAACACTTCCGCTTTTAAAAGCTTTACAAGCCAACTTTCCAGCCATAACAACACTTTTATTTACAGTTAATTTAAAATGGAATGACAGCATTCACGACTTAACACCTGTTGTATATCACGGTAAAGGCTTTGTACTAGAAGAACTTCGAAACGAAGAGGCTAAGCAAACCTTTCGATTTAAAATCGGACCTCGATCATTTTTTCAAACCAATACAGAGCAAGCAGAAAAATTATACCAACTCACCAACTGCTTTGCCGAATTAAGCGGTACAGAAACACTCTATGATTTATACTGCGGTACGGGAAGTATTGGTATTTTTTTAAGTCCAAAAGCAAAAAAAATCATAGGAGTAGAACAAATACCTGCAGCTATTGAAGATGCAAAGGAAAATGCAGCACTAAATGGGATTGAAAAAACTCAATTTTTTGCCGGTGATGTGATTGATATCTGCACTGATGATTTTTTTGCCCTTCATGGCAGACCTGATATCATTATAACAGACCCCCCACGAGCAGGCATGCACACTAAATTAGTAGAAAAGCTATTGGAAATTGCCGCACCTACTATTGTATATGTTAGCTGCAACCCTTCAACGCAAGCACGCGACCTGCAAGCGCTAGATAGTCTTTATCAAGTAACAAAAGTTCAACCCGTGGATATGTTTCCGCATACCCATCACATAGAAAATATCGTACAACTTAAACGTCGTTAATGCAGACGTATTCCAGTTCATTGATGTAATTTTGTAGTATGAGTGATTTCCGATTCACGAGGCCTGATAATTTTCCTCCTATTGTTAAGAATTTAATTATCATCAATGCGTTGGTATACATTGCGCAATTGACACTAGCCAATCGTTTTTCTGTTACAGAGTGGCTTTTGTTATGGCCTGTAATGCCCGATAAACTAATCAATTATTTAGTTGACTCAGGCGCACTGGAGTCTAGTCAACATTTCAAGCCCTACCAGCTTGCGACCCACCTATTTGCGCACTCCCCCTCAAGCATTTTTCATATTTTCTTTAACATGTTTACACTTTGGATGTTTGGGAAAATATTAGAGAATGTATGGGGTGGACAGCGATTTTTATTTTTTTATCTGGCTTGCGGATTAGGAGCGGCTGCACTTCATTTAGGAATTCAATATGTACGTTGCGAAGAGCTATTACAAGCTTTCGATGCAAACAATATGAGAGCCGTACAAGAAAATATTGGATCTGTTTCGCCCGCTCTTGGCGCCAGTGGAGCAGTAATGGGCGTAATGGTTGCTTTTGCTTATCTATTTCCCAATACCGAGTTGTATATCATGTTTATTCCGGTTCCTGTAAAGGCAAAGTGGGCCATGCTTGGACTGGCAGCCATTGACCTATTTGGAGGTGTCACTTCGGTAAGCGGCGATAATATTGCCCACTTCGCCCATTTGGGAGGCGCCCTCACTGGATTTTTTATTGTATTGTATTGGAACAAAACGAACCGCCAATCGTTGTATTGATTTGGCATAAACAACGAATCGCTCAACATGAATCGTAGAATAAGTTTGGGAGATAGCAATAATGCTCTCACAAAACTGATTGCAATCAATCTGATTCTTTTTATCACACTCTCCCTGTGCAAGGCCTATTTTTACTTCTTTTACCAAAACCTATCAATATTAGAATCTACCTACCGGGAGTCCATATTGAAATGGTTTTTATTACCAGCTAGTCCCTCCTCTTTATTGACTAGACCTTGGACCCTCCTTACCTCTGCATTTGCCAACCTGGGCATTTGGATGATCATTGGAAACATGCTCTGGCTTTGGGCATTTGGTTTTATTTTTCAGGACCTGAGTGGAAACAGAAAAATTGTTCCGCTTTATTTGTATGGAGCCTGGGCAGGTGGACTCGCATTTATTTTAACGGCTCATTTTTCCCCCTCCTCGCTCGCCACCGCTGGATACATGGGCTCCTCAGCAGCAGTAATGGCCATTGCGATTGCCACCACAGTACTCACGCCAAATTACCGGCTAATGCCCGATCTAATGGGTGGCATTCCCCTTTGGATATTAACTGGTTTTTATGTGTTGATGTCCATCGCAACTAAACCATTACACCAGCCAATCAGTTATTTGCCATTACTAGCCGGAGGGTTCACAGGTTTTATTTTCATGACGCTAATCAGAAGAGGAATCGATGCAAGCGAGTGGATGAATAATGTGGTTGATTGGGTGAATAATCTATTCAATCCTACAGGTACAAAACAAACGCGCATTCCGTTACGCGAACAACTATTCTATAAAGCAACCAGACGTCCATACAAAAAAACACCACATTTAACTGAAAGTCGAGTGGACGAAATATTAGACAAAATCAGTGCAAAAGGACTAGGCTCACTCACAGAAGAAGAACGAGAAATTCTAAACAGAGCCAGTAAGTCGTAAAACCAATTAAATAACAGGATCAATTTTGGAACAAAGCGACTGGAAAATCTCATCTACGGTTCCTTCCCCTGGAATCGCTTGGAACTTACCTACTTTTTGATAATGCGCTGCAACAGGACTTGTTTCTGCCAAATAAACAGCAAATCGCTTTCTGATTACTGTTTCGTCAGAGTCATCCGTTCTTCCGGATGTTTTACCTCTGTTCAATAATCGCTTTACTAATTCTTCTTCCGTTACTTCCAGGGAAATAACAGCACTGATAGACGTATGCTTACTAGTTAAAAGCTGATCCAATGCAACAGCCTGCGCTTCCGTGCGCGGAAAACCGTCAAATAAAAATCCTTTAGCTTGTTTATGTTGCTCAAAGAAAGAATCGACCATACCAATTACCACTTCATCTGGAACCAGCTTTCCAGCGTCAATATAGCTTTTTGCAGAAAGGCCCAACGAGGTTTTGTCAGCAATCTCCTGGCGAAGCAAATTACCAGTTGAAAGGTGCTTCAATCCGTATTTTTCAACCAGCTTATCAGACTGTGTACCCTTTCCGCTGCCCGGAGGACCAAATAAAATGAGATTAAACATAAACAGTGGTTTTGCAGGGACTACAAAGGTAAGCTCGTACACATTAACTTCACGCTAACAAGTGTATGTATCAAACAACATTCGCGCCGCTATCTTGTTATAGTGTTATGAAAATTCGGTTCGCTTGTGGACTCCTCTTTAGTTATTGTTTATTGCTATATAGTTGCAGTGCACAACAAAAAAAATCACCCGCAAAAATTGGCCCCACTATGGAAACGCCTGGAAAAAATAACCCTGTTTACTCCCGAACTGATTCCAACCGTGTAAACTTGAGTGAGGAAGAGTGGAAGAAAATCTTACCAGCTGACGTCTACTTTATCGCCCGAGAAAAAGGAACTGAGCGCCCTTGGTCCAGCCCCATTGAGCATTCTATGGAAGTTGGCACCTATTATTGCAAGGCTTGTGGAAATCCCCTTTTTAAAAGTGATACCAAATTTGAGAGCGGCTGCGGCTGGCCCAGTTTTTTTGATCCCATCAAAAAAGGGAGCCTACTCTATTTAAGAGACCGAAGTCACGGGATGGACCGAACCGAAGTGCAATGTGGACGCTGCAAAGCACATCTGGGACATGTATTTGAAGATGGTCCCCCGCCAACTGGATTACGTTATTGTATCAATGGTGTAATTCTGGATTTTGAAAAGTCTTCGCCAAAGAAATAATTTACTTTCGCAGCAAATTACATAGGCATGCCTTTATCTCAATTAGCCGAAACATTAATCGGTTCAGAAATTGTTCGACTGGGAGGAGAAATCAAAGAGAAAATCAGACAGGGTGCGCATATTTACAACTTTACCGTTGGTGATTTTGACCCCGCTATTTTTCCAATACCAAAAGAATTAGAACAAGGCATTATTGAAGCCTATCAAAAGCATTATACCAATTACCCCGCTGCGGAGGGAAATTTAGATTTACGCGAAACCCTTTCTGCTTTTATTCAAGAAAGACAAAAACTAAACTACTCGATCAATGAGATTGTAGTAGCAGCAGGTGGTCGCCCTTTGATCTACACCATTTTCAGGACTGTTTGCGACAAAGGAGATAAAGTTATTTATGCAGTACCCTCCTGGAATAATAATCACTACACCCACTTTATTGAGGGAGAACATGTGGTAATAGAAACAACAGAGCAGACGCATTTTATGCCAACGGCCGACGCTATTCGTCCGCATATAAAAAATGCAAGTCTGCTTTCATTATGTTCACCTCAAAATCCAACAGGAACTACGTTTCGAAAAGAAGAACTAGCAGCAATTTGCGATCTGGTTCTAGAGGAAAACAACAGAAGAGGCCCCAATGAGAAAAAGTTATATGTGATGTACGATCAAATGTACTGGCATTTAACCTATGGATCCATTCAACATCATGATCCTGTTTCCTTGCGTCCAGCTATGAAAGACTACACCATTTTTATTGATGCAATCAGTAAAGTTTTTGCAGCTACCGGTGTACGAGTAGGATGGTCAATGGCTCCTGCTGCGTTGATCCAAAAAATGAAATTGATCCTGACGCATATGGGTGCCTGGGCCCCGATGGCAGAACAAAAAGCGCTTGCTGGTTTTCTATCCAATCAAGTGGCAATAGACAATTATCTGCAGCATTTTAAAGCTGGTCTTGAAACACGATTAAAAACCATATACCAAGGATTTATGCAACTAAAGGCGGCTGGTATGCCAATCGATTGTATTGCACCAGAGGCTGCCATCTACCTAACGGTAAAAATAGATTTACAGGGTAAAAAAAGAGAAAACGGTTCGGTGTTCGAAACACAAGCTGCAGTTACCAGCTATTTATTGGATGAAGCAAGTTTAGCACTTGTCCCCTTTTATGCATTTGGTGCTCCAGCCAATTCGCCTTGGTATCGATTGAGCGTGGGAACATGCAAAATGGAAGAAATCCCAGTCTTTTTACAAAAACTGGAAAAGGCCATTCAAAAACTGCACTAATTTTTATTGATAAAAAATCGGAACGAGCGAGGTGTGGACTGTCGCAGTTCACTTAAGATACGCGTGCGCCTGGTTGTGATATAATTGCGGTCAACTAGTTCGGTAGCCTTTAAAAATTGCTCCTGCATAGCTGGTGTAGCCAAAAGCGCTGATACTTTTTTTCTTAACAGATCGCTCTCTCTTCTGGAAACACCAGCAGTGCAAACAAGTGTTAAAGATTTAGCATTCCGAGGCATTGACTAACAATTTATCTCACATTTTGGCCGGGGCAACCACAATTACGTGATGATTTACTGGAGTAATAATTTTGGTTACAGGATACCAGTATGCCCACCAATAACACAGCAAAGATAACCGAGTAAAATCGCTTCATAGACTAAAAATCATTAATAAAAACTATTTTACAAGGCATTTTGTTGTTGAACCCTAAAAATAAATATTGAAGACACCCTCTACTCGAGTATTAGTGGCCCCACTCAACTGGGGGCTTGGCCATGCAACGCGTTGCATTCCCTTGGTAGAAAGTTTGCAAAAGAACTCCTGTGAAGTCATTATAGCTGCCAATGGCGCAGCCGCTGTGCTTCTAAAACAAGCATTTCCTACATTACCCTTTTTAACTCCCCCAGCAACAGAAATCAAATATAGCCGTTCGGGAGCACTCTTTGTTTGGCGTTTATTGTTACAAATTCCCCAATTACTTAAACAACTTCGCGATGAAAAAAAATGGCTCCAACAGCAGATCGACGCCTTTAATCTACAAGTTGTTATTAGTGATAATAGGTATGGGCTTCATCACCCCGCCGCTCGATGCGTTTTAGTAACGCACCAATTAGGAATAAAATCAGGGTTAGGTAATTGGATCGACGCTTGCATCAACCGCTTTGCTTTCTATTATCTCAATCAATTTGACGAAATATGGGTCCCCGATTATCAAGAACCCTACGCACTGGCTGGTGAGCTGTCTAATCCAAAAAATTTGCCCAAGCCACCCCTTCGCTATCTTGGATTACTTAACCGATTTGCAAAAAAGCAACTCGTAAAAAATAGTACAAGCCCCGCTCGTCTTTTATTGATGCTTTCCGGGCCCGAGCCTCAACGAAGTTTACTCGAAGAGAAATTTCGCAATGAATTAAAGCAGTACCCAGGAGTATTCACCCTAGTATGCGGTAAGCCACAACAAAGCAATACTACTTTATCAAATGCAGCTTCAACCCTACCGTTAGTATACGGCAACCAAGAATCAAGGATATATGATCATCTAGAAGCTGCAGATCTACTTCTTGAAATTGAGCATGCAGAAATGATTATTTGTAGAAGCGGTTATACTTCCTTAATGGAATTATTGCCACTAGGAAAAAAACTAATTCTCATTCCCACACCCGGCCAAGCCGAGCAAGAATACTTAGCAACCTATTGCATGCATAAAGGATTTGCCTTTAGCATTACCCAAGAAAAATTTTCATTAGAGGAGGCGCTGCACAAAGCAGCTACCTTTGCCTACGTTCCTTATCATCCTCCGAGCTCCAACCTTGACCAAGAAATCAGAAGCGGGTTAAACTTATAATGAACACGTGAACGCAACACAAAAAGCACATATCGCTGTATTACTGACCAATTTATTTTTTGCAACTAATCTTAGTTTAGTAAAACATATTTCCCCATCGCTGGTCGGACCATTTGGAGTTAACTTTTTCAGAGTTGGAATAACACTGGTATTATTTTGGTTGCTCTGGGCGTTCTCGGGTCGCTCTGCACGGATTGAAAAAAAAGACATTCCCCGGTTTTTGGGTTGTGCACTCACAGGTGTAGCCATCAATCAAATGCTATTTATAAAAGGACTTACGATTACTTCCACTATTCATGCCGCTTTATTGATGCTTAGCACTCCCATGCTAATTACCTTGTTTGCACTAATCTGGTTAAATGAAAAGTTTACGTTGCTGAAAGGTTTGGGTTTATTAATGGGAATTGGAGGTGCGGGCTTGCTTATTTTTTCAAAAGATACTAGCGGAGTTTCTTCTATTTCCGGAGATGTGTTGATTATTATCAATGCCATCTCCTATGCGATCTACTTTATTTTAGCTAAGCCATTAATGTCTGCCTATCCTCCACTCCATGTGATTCGATGGGTATTCACCTTTGGATTTTTAATGATCCTGCCTTTCAGCTGGAGCGATGTGCAACAAATTGATTGGCCACAAGCCAGCTCATCGCAATTAATAGCTCTAGGATCGCTAGTCTTATTTGGTACATTTTTCACGTATTCGTTTAATACCTATGGACTAAAACATTTAGGTGCAGGCATAACAGGAAGTTATATTTATACACAACCAGTATTCGCAGCAATTATTGCTGCTCTTTTTTTACACGAAGACTTTACTCTAGAAAAGGGACTAGCCGCGTTATTAATTTTTGCAGGCGTATTTCTAGTCAGCAAAAAAACGAGTTAATAAATTTTGTCTAGTACCCGCGAACATTTTTACCTTCCATATAATTCATAAAGGCTTTGTTCACTACGCGGTTCCCTCCGGGCGTTGGATAGTTGCCGGTAAAATACCAATCACCCAGATTATTAGGACAAGATGCATGTAGATTTTCTATCGTTTGAAAAATTACTTGCACAGGAATGGAAAGATCGGCTGGTGTAATGAGACGAGCAATCTGGTTAGTAATCTCTTCCGTGGTAAATTGCTTATATAAACGTTGAACCACGTTCTCTTTGTGTAATTGACCAGCTGCTTCCAATTCTTTGCAACGCTGTAAAAGCTCTTGTAAATAATCTGCACGACCCTGCTCTTTTAACAACGAAACAGCTGCATTAAATGCAATAAAATCACCCATTTTGCTCATGTCAATCCCGTAACAATCTGGGTATCGGATTTGAGGAGAAGAGGAAACAACGATAATTTTTTTCGGCTTCAATCGTCCCAACATCCGTATGATACTTTCTTTTAAAGTTGTACCCCGAACAATAGAATCGTCAATTACTACTAGCATATCCTCGCTAGCGCGTACAGTTCCGTAGGTAATATCATATACGTGCTGAACCATTTCATTACGACTTACATCCTCTGTAATAAAGGTGCGCATCTTTACATCCTTTATTGCAATCTTTTCAATACGAATAGTTCGGTTGATCATTTCGCTCAACTGCTCCGCACTAAAATCTTTACCCCAACTAAGAATTCGTTCAATTTTAATTTTATTCAGATACTGCTCCATTCCTTTGAGTAAACCATAAAAAGCAGTTTCAGCAGTATTAGGAATAAAAGAGAAAATGGTATTCTTTAAATCATAATCGATCGCCTCTAACACGGGTTCACTGAGTCGAAAACCCAATTGATTACGTTCCCGATAAATTTTTTCATCGCTACCTCTGGAGAAATAAATTCGTTCAAAGCTGCAAGCCTTTCGTTCTTTTGGCGCGACTAATTGTTCCACCTCTACTGTTCCATCTTCGTAAACAATCAATCCCTCACCCGGCATTAATTCTTTTACCTGATTCTCTTGCACGTTAAAAGTAGTACGGATTGCAGCTCGCTCAGATGCCGCTACCACTACTTCATCATTGATATAATAATAGGAAGGACGAATGCCATGCGGATCACGGAATATAAATCCAATTCCATTACCCGTGATACCCCCTACATTAAATCCACCATCCAATAATGGAATCGCTTTTCGTAATACGTCTTTGATTGCGAGTTGCTGGGGAGCATTTTCATCTGCTTCATTCAAAAATTTATAGAGCAGTTCCAATAAAGCAGCCAAATCACTGAATCGCACTTCCTCTTCGGGCTCTCTACCAATGTGCGTATACAACTCATCTGCATTGACAATATTAAAATTACCTGCTAGCGCTAGATTACGGGCAGGTATAATATGACGGTTGATAAACGGATGACAATATTCTAATTTATTTTTTCCCTGTGTACCATATCGAAGGTGTCCCAATAATACCTCCCCCATGAAATCAATATTCCCTTTTAATAAACCAGGGTGATTACGAACACCGGGATTATATTTTTCAAATTCATTAATCTGCGCTCCGATCCGGTTAAATATATCAGCAATCGCCTGCGGAGCGTTACTGCGGATACGATTCATAAAAGGATAACCCGGCTCCGTATTCAATTTAACAGCCACGACACCCGCACCATCTTGTCCACGGTTATGTTGCTTCTCCATCAATAAATAAAGCTTATTGAGACCCCATAGGGACGTACCGTATTGTTGCTGATAATAAGAGAAAGGCTTGCGCAAGCGGATAAAAGCTAATCCGCATTCATGTTTGATCGCATCGCTCATACAAGATCAATTAGCAACTGAATATTTTTTCAATTGCGGACATTCCTCCGCCGTAGCAGAGTCAATATTTACATAGTAAGTGGTCAGTTTATTCTGAATCCACTTCTCCATAACTTTCGATTTCTTTTCTTCCAAGGCAAACTGAGCAATCTTGCTATAGTCGTCCCTCAAATTCATTCGGTGCGGGGCAGAACGAGATTTCAAATGAATAATACGAGCTCCTTTTTTGCCCTGCTCATTTTCAAATGCAATTGGTACAGAAAAATCACCAGGTGAAAGTTTTGACAATACACCTACCATTTCCTTGTCTAACTGATCGATAGTTACGAAAGTTGATCCATCGCGATTTGTTAGGTAGGCGCCGGTATACTTTGCAGATTCTTCATCACTGTATTTGGTAGCAGCTTCATTAAAGGTCAGGGTGCCTGCAATCACCTTGGAGCGAACGGTATCTAATTTCCTTTTCGCCTGATCAATTTCATCACTGGTTACAGGAGGAATACGCAAAATGTGACGCACAATCGCATCGTCTCCGTTTCGTTGTACCATTTGAATGATATGAAATCCAAATTTTGATTTAACCGGAGAAGAAATTTCACCTTCTTTCAAACGAAATGCTGTGGAAAGAAATACAGGATCCCAGGTTTTTTCGGTACGATTCAATTGATACTGCCCACCTCTATCCTTACTGCCAGGATCTTCAGATACCCTTTTTGCTAATTGTTCAAATGTGGTCAGCTTTAATTCAATCTGACGACGGTAGTTATTCATTTCACCCACAATATATTGCTCCAGATCACGAGATGCCTTGGGATACAATACAATTTGTCCTATCTCTAATTCTGATTCATAAAAAGGAAGACTGTCCTTTGGGATTTTTTCAAACCAAGCTTTTACCTCAACGGGGGTGATACGAACGTTCTCGATAATTTTCCGTTGCATGGCAGCGGCAAGTTTTTGTTCTTTTACAGACTCGCGCGCATCATCTTTGATTTGGTAAATTGTTTTACCCGCTATTTCCTCCACCGCTTCCTGTGTACCAAACTGATTGATATAAGAGCGAATACGATTTTCTAAATCAGCCTCCACATCTTCATCGGTAACAGGGAGTGAATCTTTTTCAGCCTGTAACATCATTACTTTAGAGACAACAGCCTGCTCCATGATCATGCACTCGGCATTGGGAGGAAGTGTTTCACCCCGTCTAACCATATCGGCAACTGAATTCTTGATATCTGATTGCAAAATGATACGATCACCGACCACGGCGGCAATTTTATCAGCAACTACTTTTTTTGGCTGTGCCAGCAGGGCACTGCTGAACAATAGAACAGCAAATAAAGAGAGGTTTCTTTTTACACTATACATAGTTCTCAAAAGTAAGTGGCCTTTT